>Ga0325411_1008050_pt1 | contig 11443 bp, 7 predicted proteins | sample PopdelMetagenome_13_FD_206181 | JGI IMG/M metagenome (GOLD analysis project Ga0325411, IMG submission 206181) | Populus deltoides microbial communities from Bellville, Georgia, United States - Xylem-PdIQD-R4 | ecosystem: Host-associated > Plants > Phyllosphere > Stem > Wood/Secondary xylem...
AAATGTCAACATTAGTTATTACTACCATAATTCACAAAATTTGAATCCTAATTGAAGAAAATATTGAAATACACAAATCTCACTAATTATAGATATTCTAAGAATACTATAATAGCAGTTATTATATGTTTTTTTCGATTGAGAAATATTTTTAAATCAAATTGTATATCAATTAAAATTATTTTTTTTTTCTACAAATGAACTTAAAAACATATTTTATATATTAATCTAATATATCCATAAAAGTTTAATAATTTTTCTAGATATTAGAAACATAATGATATGATAAAAAGAATATAATTAGAAGGGCTGAGAATGAAATAGTAAAAAATATATCTAGATTGAGCCGTCAAAACAATAAGAAAAAAATAAGTTAAAATAAAAAAGTACTTTCATTTAATTAAACCTTAGTGGGTGTGGCATGTTAATGACAATACTTTCATTTTGAACTTTTAGATGTTGATATTAAATTTAAATTTGTTTTTATAGTTAAAAGCGCAACAAGGATGCCAAAATGTTTTATGATTTTTTAGTTAAAACCTTTACTTTTTATATCAAATAAACTAGCATGTCTTCTTTTTCTTTTTCCTTTTCTTTTCTAATAGTAACACAATGTTTTTAGGCAATTGATATGGACAATGTTACAAAATCTGATATGCAAAGCAATGAGATTATTTTTTAAGTTATGTTTAGAAAGTCCATAAAAAGAATTCTTGACGGACTCAAACTTTTCCAACAAAAAGAACCTAGTAAGATTCTAAGCACAACAAGGCTACTACTCTTTCAAAACAAGGTTCTTAAAGACAACATATTTGACATTATTCGACTACGTTTTCTAGCTCTCATCCATCAGATAGTGCGCTTTCAGGTCTTATCTTTTTCATTTCAAGTGCATTTTTAGGACCTCATCCATTAGATAGTACGCTTTTAAGCCATATCTCTTTCCCTTTGGGTAAGCTTTTGGATAGGCCCTTATCCATCAAATAATGTTCTTTCAAGCCTTATCTTTTTCCTTTCTAGTGCGTTTGTAGGCCTTTATTCATCAGGTAATATGCTTTCAGACCCCATCTCTTTCATTTTGAGTGTATTTTCTAGCTCTTATATATTAGATGGTGTGCTTTCTAGCCCTATCCATCAGATAATATTGTGCTTTCATGCCCTATCTCTTTCCCTTCAAGTGCGCTTTCAGACCCTCATCTATCAGATAATGTGTTTTCAAGCCTTATTTCTTTCCTTTCGAGTGTGTTTTAAGACCCTCATCTATCAAATAGTACACATTCAGGCTCTATCTCTCTCCTTTCAAGTGCACTTTCAAGTCCTCATTCATCAGATAGTGCGCCTTCTAGCCCTATTTATTTTTCTTTTAGTGCACTTTCTAGTCCTCGTATACCGGATAATGCATTTTCTTACCCTATCCATTTTCCTTTAATTTCACTTTCTAGTCCTTATACATAAGATAATACGCTTTCTATGCCTATCTCTTTTCTTTTTGAGCGCGCTTTTGAACCCTTATTTCTAATACTTTTTAAGAATTGGTCATTTCTTGATCTGGTGAATCCACAAACAACAATCTCTCATTTTTTCTTCATTAGAAGCTTACTATTTAAAGTCTCTTATGAGATTTTCTGTCATAAGCATTGTAAAGAGAGGGCAATTGTTATAACCTAATTTTGGGTTTCCCTCCAAAATTACCATTTTTAAAATAAAAATAAAAAAGAAATAAAAAAGAAAATAAAAAAGATTGACAACTTGACAAGAGCTGGCTAAGAAGGGTTTCAAATGTATAGAGAAACCAAGCTAGAATTTTGAACAAAATTAAAAGTCTAATTGTACCCCATCATATCCAAAACTAAAGGTCAACATAGATTTAAAGTCAAATTAAATGATTATTAGATGAATCTTCATAAAAATAAAGTCAGAGGGCTTAATTAGACTTTTAATAAGTCAATTTGATTTAATCATAACTTAATTTTGGGTTTCCCTCTAAAATTACCATTTTTTAAAATAAAAATAAAAAAGACATAAAAAAATTAAAAAAGATTGACAACTTGACAAGAGCTGGCTAAGAAGGGTTTCAAATGTATAGAGAAACCAAGCTAGAATTTTGAACAAAATTGAAAGTCTAATTGTACCCCATCATACCCAAAACTAAAGGACAACATAGATTTAAAGTCAAATTAAATGATTATTGGATGAATCTTCATAAAAATAAAGTCAGAGGGCTTAATTAGACTTTTAATAAGTCAATTTGATTTAATCATGGGCCTAATTAAAGGTTTGATTAAGTTTAAGGATTAATCTGGGTAAAATTAAAATATTTAATTAAGTGCAAAGACTTGATTGGACTTTTAACACGTCAAATTAATTTTATTAGGGACTTTATTGGTGAAAAAATAAGCTTGAAAGCTTAATTTTGGTTTAATTGAGAAAATTGAAATTTTAGAGGACCATATTTAATTTTTCCAAACTCAATTAGGTAAAATCAAGAATGAAATTACAAGAAAATCAAAGTTTAGAAGTCAATTATAACACAAGACTATCCAACAGAGATGCCTAGTAGCTCTTTACACTAGCACTGTGACATTCTCTCTTAGCAATTGTTGTGATTTCAATCTTTGCACCTGCCAATGTGGAACTCTTCTCAGTGTAGCAAACAACATTGCAGTCCAGCTCATTAGCAAACAACACCTTCTTGGCATAGTACCGTGAGTTCCATTCTAGTCCAGTAACACATGTACGAACTCCCCCACTATAAAAGCTTCTAGAACGTGAATTATAATCATGTCTTGCAATATTTATTGCAACTTGATAGTCTAGGTTAGTGATCAGGCTCTGTAGGCTGAATTAAACCCAGCCTGTATGGTCAAGCTAGGTTTAACCCCACTAAAAAAAGAGAGAATGGTTGCACCTTCTATCCATTTCCATTAGAAACGGGGCAATGTCCACATTATACAATACAATGGCTCCATCAATATGATATATCACCTGATATATAAATTACAATAAGAAAATGTGATTATAATCAATGTGTTACACGAGAGTTGAATTTCATTATATATATATATATTGCAAGATATTTTGGCCTCGATTTTCAAACATGGCATTGATGATAGATGCAATGCTCTTGCATTTAAATATTAATTACCGACCCCACGCATTGGTAAGTAAGAAAGGCAGCAGGGAAATGGGCTCCAAAGGCATGGATTGTTGTTCGAGGGAGATATATTGTATGGTCATGCCTGAAAAGTCCGTCAGAAGGGGTTTTTTTTAATACAATCCTTGACTAAACATTTTGTTGCTATCCTGAGATACTGTAATTTTGGAGAACAGAACATTAAAGGATGGAAAGTTGAAGAAAAGTTGATAGGACGGCGTAGGAGATTTTTTTCACTCCAAAAAAAAAAAAACAAAAAAAAAAGAAGAAGAAGAAGAAGAGAGAAGTGTTTTGCTTCAACAAATTCAAAGGGTTTTTAGTAATTTTAATATGAAGTGGATGGATCTGGTGACATGAAACATTTTGTCATTTGCAACTGTAAATGGGCCTCGTGTCACCTCGATGGGAAGAAAAACTCAAGTGCAAGAGACCAAGTCTTAGAAGGATACCAATTTAGTACTTTATAATAATTAGCAAATCAAATCCATTGCTTAGTGAGGTAGTGAAAAGCAATAGTAATTTAAACTCAAGATTTTCCCCATCTTTTCAAACATTTTTCATATCTAGTTTGATATGAATTGTAATATAATTATATCTTTTTAATAAATATATGGTAAATATTAAAGAGTTTCTTTTTAATAAATATGAGGAAAATATAAAAAATAAACACATGCAAATTTTATACTATCTTTTGACATGACATTTCTTTAATAGGAAGAGTTTCTCAAACGAAAATGATGATAAATATAATATTAGACTATAGCTAAATGTCTATTTAAAAAAAATACTAAGATCCAATTAATAATATTTTAAATTTTAATATAATTTATTATTTTAGAATTGAAATTATATGTTGGATGATAGAAAATAAAAATATAGGCAAGAATATAAATGGTATAAATTGTTTTGTTTAAATGAGTCTTTTTGTTAATATTTATAGCTATGGTAAAAAAAAATTATAAATTTTTGTAAATATTGAGTCAAAGCTAATTTCAAAAGTTAAATTTAGTATACTCATAAACTCGGTTTGATTTTACTAATTTTGCATGAGTTAAGTTTGATTTTACTGGTTATCAAATTTTTAGTCCGATTCTAGATATTATATACATGTTGACTCGCAAAACTCATATAATTTTACAAGTCAACTCGTGATTTTGACAATAATGACCCAATGCATGTAAAAGTAAGGACTGGAATAGATATTAAAGTTCTTCATCAATTTTTTGGTTAATTGGGATAGAACTTTAAAATTAATGTGATATCACCATCATTGAAAAAACACGGTTATACATTTCAAGTATTTGCAACTCACATATAAGTTTCACCAATTATTTGTAGTATCAATAATTAATGTTCTTCAATTTATGTTCACCTATTGTAGATTTCCATTATACATCATTTGATGAAAAAATTAATAAAAACTTATTAATTAGCATTCACTAGCTAATTATACATTCTAAGGCAGTTTTGGTGCCTCGAAAATCAAGGTTCAAGTTTTGAGACCCTGAAAATCCATATTTCAACTATCTTTTCATCCAAAAACATGAAAAAACATCTCATGAACCACTATAAACTCGCTTCTAAAAAGAAAACACATTCTAATCAGCTTAAAATAGAAAACATTTTTTAGCTCTGATTTTTCCAATATCATTAAAGGTGATAATCATCTACATTAAGTTTCACTCTCAAACATGAATCCATAGACACCAAAATCAAAGTTATTGGTGGCAGGAGTTTACCTAAAAGCTTTATCTCTCCTAAGAATATTTATGTGACGTTTTCACTTCTCTCTTTAGTTCTAGGGACTGAAACATAAAATAAATGAGTTTTGGGAGATAAATGAACATTCTAAAACCATAAGGGATCAAACTTTAAAAATTTAAAATTGAGGGATTAAACTATAGATTTACTCGCTTGATATCAATAAACATGGAAAATTTGACAGATATCAATTCTGGTTATTGTTCTTGATTTTATTTTAAATTAATTACACTGAGTCTTATTTAGTTTACTCATTTTTTCATTTTATCTTTATTTTTTTCTAAAATTACATTTTACATCATGGAGTTTGCAAGTTCATAATGCTTTAAATCTCCATTAACACACATTAAAAATAAGTTAACAAAAAGATCAAATTATTTATAGGATTGTTATTATATCTCATTTAATGACTAAAAAACTCTTATATTAAATATTTCAACTTTATTATTGAATTAGAAATAAATCCTAGCCACTACCCTCTTATCCAAAATCTAGATCTCTAACAACAACAACAAAAAAAAAAACCCCAGATAAAACCATGTCCATTCTTCTCTTTCCATTAACCCCTTTTGCCCCCTCTCCTCGTATAAACCTTTCATTCTCTCCCTAAAAAACCCAATTTTTGTGCTTCACATGACAAAATGGAAATGACTTAAAAGAATAATTTTAGTCGAATCCAATGATAACATTTAGCAAACATAACTTAGTAGACAATTTCACATGTTTATTACTTCACCCTTTATCTACTAAAATCTAGTACAACAAATTCATCATAACTAATTTCTCTTTCATATGGTGGGGTTTGCTTTGAGCCATATCACTACTAGAATTTTATATATTAGTGACAGATTATTCCATCATTATTTAGATAGTAATTCTATTAGAAAAACATTAACCGATGGCATTATGGACATTTAATGTTTGTCGAGAAACTTTTTGTCGATAATTTTATTATGTCAGTCAGTCTGTCATCAATATAAACACCGATGAATTTACAAACAAACAAAATGTGCTAAACAAAAAATATTATTGGCATCATTTTATCGGTAATTCCATCGGTGAGTATGTCATATCACCGACAGATAAAATCTTTTGTAATTCTATCGGTGATTTATTTCATATTACTGAAAGACAAAATCCATTGGTGATAAACATATTATTAGTGGCATTTCATGTTATGTTTTTTAATTTTTTAGAACTTTCTGACATTCTTAGTCTGTTGGTAATTTTTTCAGTGATGTGTTTAATGTTTTTTTAGAAAGAAAATTAAAATAAACAGACTAGAAAAAAAAATTAAAAGAAATAGAACTAAAATAAAAGGATTAAAAAAGACAAAAAAAATTTATATTTTTAAAAAAATCGGCAACACTTCCCTTATACAAGAGAGTACCTAAAATTCATATAGCTACAAGTATGCATAAATAAATAAAGCTACAAATCAATTCATTTTATTTATGACTAATATTTTTTTTATAAATTGATTATTTTATAAGATGAACAAGACAGTGAATTGAAAAATGAAATATAACATTCAAAAATAATTATTTCCAAACATTTAAATTACCAATCAAACATTAAATTGAGATTTAATTTAACCCTAACAAATACATTATTTAACACTCTCTAATCAATTCCCTCCTAATTAAACCCAAATCCTAAACTATAAAATAAATCTTTTCTAACAAAGTAATTCCCAAGTCAACTTTAAATTGAGATGGCTTAAACCATAAAAAAACAATTTATTTTATGAAAAACACATCCTAATCAATTATTTCAAATTTAACATTAAACCTTAAATCACAATATTATTTTCTCCTAACACCTGCATTACTAACTAAAATTTAAATTGAGATTGAATTAAAAAAAACTAATTATTTAATGAAAAACGCTTTCTAATCAATTTCTTTCAAATTTACACCAAATCCTAAATTGTAAATTAATTCATTCCTAAAATGTTAAAATTTTAGACATAACTTTAAATTGAGATTCAATTCAACCCCAACAAATACACTATTTATTAAAAATATATTATAATTAGTTTTTTTAATGAATTAACCCCAATCCCTAAATTTTCAAATTTTAACACAAACATATCAAAACCACCAACACCAACAATAACAATAACAAACATATAATGTAAAATAAACAGAAACTAAATTGAATTTTTTTGTATCAAATAATGTCTTTTTAGACAAAGAAATTTAAAAAATAGAGAAAAAGCTATCACTAAGCAACACAAGCTCCAAACTCATAAAAATAGCACATAAAACCCAATAAAAAAAAGAAAATGAAAACCTTACCTTTTAATCCAAGTTAGTGAGGCTTACACAATTGCTTGCATGGAAAAAAAAAAAGAGCACAAGTTAGGAGCATTATAAGGCAAAATATAAAGCACAAGTTGTGGATACGTGGTGGAAGAAGGACGAAAACGTTGAGGGGAAAAGAGAGGGAGACAGAGAGAGAGGGAGAGAGAGAAGAGAGGAAGAGAGAAGAAACAAGAAGATGTGTCTGTTATGAAATCATGGGTTTTGTACTGATGGAATTACCAAAATAATATTAAATATTTATATTTTTTAAACTTCCATTGGTAATTCCGCTGGTAATTAAAACTTGAAATTTTCAATTAAACCTAAAATTTTAAGAAGAACCTTTAAAATTCTTCAATGAATTTTCAGTTCGTCGGTAATTTTATTTGTAATGGTTAGTGACAAAGTCATGTAATTTTTTTCAACTCTCTAGAACTTCTTGACCGACTTAGTCCGTCGGTAATTCTATCTCTAATTACATTAAAGTCAATTTCATTACACATTGATGTTTACAATTTAATCAAAAATATCTTTTTCTTTAATTTTATCATCACCATGTCCATCATAGTTTTCTTTATTGAATTGATGCTTGTTGATTCAAAACATCATTTATCTCCTCAACATCAAAATCAACATCAACAAAAATATTCTCAACTACACGAAAATTTAAATTTTCTTCTACATCGATAGACAAAGTAACTCAATATACATCAACTAACTCATCAATTTGAAAGACATCATTTACCGCATTTAATTCACAGTTATCTTCCTAAACAACTTGAACATGACTCTTAAGTTTGATTTTCATTACCGACAACCAATCAACCCTAGAGCGATCATTTCTTAATAAAGGAATATATGTGAAGTCTAGCTTTTATATTAATTTCGACCAAACCATGAAGTTCAAGGTCTCGATTATAGGTTAGTAGATCAACTCAAGTTGATCTGGTTAAATCCAAAAAATGATGTAGTTTGATTTTTTTAACAAAATGTTGTTTATGGGTTTTTTAGGTAAATTAAGTCTCCCTTAGATTTAGACCAGTTCACAAATTAATTGGATCAACTTTCAACCTATTTCGATATAAAATTAGTTTAAGTTAAGTCCCAAATAGATAGGTCATCCTTGCTTGTCAAATGTTGTCCCTACCAACATATCATTTTTTTCACCTACATGGAACCATTTTTTAACCAAAAGACACCTTGTGTTGTTTGCTTCCTCTTGCAATGACCATGACCCATAAGGTGCCTTCCAAAATTAAAATTACACAATTATTCTATGCATTTCTATTCACATGAAATGCATTTAGAAAAAAAAATTATATATAACTCAATAATTTTTTTTCCTGATGATAATGAATATTCGAGATTTAAAAAATTTAACTCTGCTAAAAAAACAATCTAAAGATTTATATTACTTAAAAACTTCAAAAAAAAAATAAAAAAATTAAAATATAGTTTTTTCATTTTTTTCCTGGGCATGCTCCATCAAATTGGGCCAACCGATGCCACTAGCCTATAGAACAAAGCAAACAAATTCCTATAGTGGTGGTGTAGTGCGTGAGTTTTGACTTTTTAAAGGACATTCCATTTGCTAGGAGGCTAGTGTTGTCAGGACTTGGTTAACTAACGTGTCACATAATTTATACATAACACAACACTTTTGTTTATTGATATGACTAGGCCAGCAAGCTGGAGAAAATTTTCAGCTTCCTTCTTTTTTAGAATCACATAAACTGAGCGAGTAGCTAGTGATCTTTTGCTCTTTCGTTTTTCAGAAAAATGGAAGAAGAAGAGGAAAAAAAAGGGATAGCGATAAGGGAGTCGATTTCCAGGTTATAACTTAAAAACTACCAATAGATTCACAGATAGATATCAGTGATAAGTTTATTTTGTATGTAATATTATCTGTAATAATGACACGTTATTTTTTTTCATTCCTTCATTTTCAACTGTAATTCCCTCGGTATACACTAACAAAAAATCTTTGTTAGTATATATTGAAAGGCATAGTGATGAAATATTCCATCAGTAAATGTCACTATAATTTACCGATGAAAATGTTTTTATTAGTATTTTCGCTTGTTTTTGCCAATTTTCTGGTAATGCATAAATGGTGGCAGTGATGAGTGATTTGAAGTGCAATGGAATTATGGTTTTGGAGAAAAAAATTAAGGGATCAAGACTTTTTAGAGAATAATTTTCAGATTTTCTTTGTTGATTTCTTGCAACTGCAATCAGTCTTAACTAGTTTAGGATTGTCTCTTGACAATATCCATGTTTCATCTTCTAGTTATTTGACTTTGTTTTTCCTAATAGATGATGATATTGATATTGAATTACAACAACATGATATGAAGATTGATAAATTGGTTGGGATTTGTTTGTAGATAACAACTTTGTTTCGATGCTAAATTTCACATGTTTGCCTCTTATCACTGTGAGGCTACCAAAATGATACTTCATGATGTATAAATGTCACATTGCATTAGGATTTGAAGTCTTTCTGTTGATCATTTTAACATAGTTCGCACAAGTTCTTCAATATCTAAATCTTGAATCCTTGATCTCCCTTATCTTGTCAAAATCTTTAACTAACAACCCACATTTTCTTTTCTTTCCTCTTGTTGGCAACACAACAACCCTAACAACCCCAAATATAGTATCATATATAGGGTTTGAATGAGCTAAACATAAACAAAATAAAGAAGAAGAAAATGCAGATCTAGCTAGATGAGTGGTAATGTGATAGGGAAATCATTTCTAATATGTTATATGTGAAAGTAAATTGGTTTTTGTATTCAAATTGAAAAATTTCTTTGACCCGAATATAAAGTATAATTTTTTTAAAAATAGAGACAGAGTAAAAAAAAAAAAAGCAAACTATAGGAGGCTTGGTGTAATTAACCCATTTTTTTATATATATAATAATTTCATATTTTTCTATGTAAAATTGATATATCATTCCCTACTTAAACAATATAAAACATCCAGGAAATATGAAAAAAGCAATCCAAAGAGAATGAAAAAATATAGAATAAAAACAAAGAAACTTTTAAGAACTAAAATGAATGAAACTAAAGTTAGATAACCATAAAAGAAAAATTAAAGTATTAAAAAGAAACTCACGCAAGGCACCATGTTTCTAAATAGTTATTTATAAAGAGATGAATAAAAGATGAGTTACAATATTTTTTCATCCTTTTTTTTATATTCCTTTTTAATTAATTAATTAATATTGTTAATTTACCAAAAATATAAAGGACATGAAAAATACATTGTAGCACTAGAGAGACCTTATTAGATTGTAATAGTAAAATAAAGTTTTTTCCCTTCATCAAATCAACCAAGAAGACTTAGATCAGGGATAAAATGACTTTTTACATGTGATCAATTTGTTATTTTTGCTTTGTTTGGGAGTACAAAGGTCTTTTTCCCTTTCTTAGAATAAAAAAAATACCTTCATTACCTTTAAAAGCAAAAAAAATTAGATAATTAGTTTTATTTTTATAAATGCGATCAATCTGTCATTTGTCATTTTCTTATTTTACAAATTTGGTCCTGCTTATTTTTTTTATTTTGTTTCTTGTCTCTTTTGTAAACTTTCAATTGTTTTCAATTTTATCTTTTTATAAAAAAAATTAATTTATTATTTTTTTTAGATTTGACCTCATTCTCTTGGTGGTTTCTTCTTTAATTCTTTTTAAGAAATTGATTTTTCTTTTTAATTTTGCTTTTAAATCCAAAATTGTCCATCTATTATTTTTTTTGAAAAAATTGATCCTCATTCTTTTAATTGCTATTTTTTATTTGAATTTTTTTATTTGTGATTTATTTTTCTCTTAACTTCATCATTTGACATTTGATTTATTAAAAATTGGCTCTCATGGTTGTTTCAAGTTTGGTACTTCTAATCAAATGGCTCGGGTCACGAGTTTACATTATTTTTTATTTATTTTCTTTTTCAATCTCATTACTTGACATTAAATTTTTTTTTATTTTTTAATAAGCTTCATGGTTTTCTTTGTTTTTTTATAAAGTTATCCCAATCTCATGACTTGACCCGTTGATATGGCAGATTAACTCAAGTGGGCTCATAAATTTTCTTGTGCTTTTAATTATTGTATTTTTTCTTTTAGATCCTTTTATGTGGTTGATTTTATTTATTTATTTATTTCATCATTCAATATTTAATTTGTTAAGAATTGGTCTTCATGGATTTTCT
>Ga0325411_1008051_pt1 | contig 11442 bp, 15 predicted proteins | sample PopdelMetagenome_13_FD_206181 | JGI IMG/M metagenome (GOLD analysis project Ga0325411, IMG submission 206181) | Populus deltoides microbial communities from Bellville, Georgia, United States - Xylem-PdIQD-R4 | ecosystem: Host-associated > Plants > Phyllosphere > Stem > Wood/Secondary xylem...
GGCTGGGAAATTTCCTGGGTATTCTGCACTGTTATCGTTTATTAACTGCACATGGCAGCATAAAGCCAATTTCTCAATGCATGATTCGGGTTGGTTGATCTTTGAGTTCTCTTCAGAATCAGAGATGTTAGATGTTTTTGGGCGGGTCCATATGTTGTGTTTGGTAGACCTCTTATTCTGATTCGGGTTGGTTGATCTTTGAGTTCTCTTCAGAATCAGAGATGTTAGATGTTTTTGGGCGGGTCCATATGTTGTGTTTGGTAGACCTCTTATTCTGCAAATCATGCTTGAATTTTTTGATTTCCAATTTACTAAGCTTACTACAATGCCTATATGGGTGCGATTCCCTAATCTGCCATTACGTTGCTGGAGTCATATTTGCTTATCCAAAATTGCAAGCATGGTTGGTAAACCGATCCACTGTGATGGCCCTACTGCTCAAATGTCTCAGGTTTCTTATGCTCGGGTCCTCATTGAAATAGACCTCCTCTCTGATTTGCCATCCACTATCACTGTGATATTACCCAATGGTAACACTTTGGTGCAGCAACTGGTATATGAATCTCTGCCACACTACTGTAAGCAGTGTAAGTCTCTTGGTCATTCCACTCTCACTTGCAACAAAGGCCATGTCCCTCGTAATAGAAAGAGGCCCCATGGCACTTCAGCCTGTTCAACCAGCTCTAGTCCCTCTGCAGAGACTGCTGCTGTTGAGAAGCAGGATCAATATTGTGTAGGGCCTTCTGTTAATCCTCAAGAAGATCCTATGTCCATAGAAGTTGCTGCAACAGTTCCTATAAGCACCCAGTCTCCTGGTCGTAGGAGACCCAAGGCTGCTGGTCCTGAGCCCTCTAACATTGCAAAGGTGGGCACTACATCTATACCTCCCAAGAGGCAATATCTCACTCGAAGTAAAGCAGCTGCCATCCCTCGTATGGACCCGCAACCCACATCCCCTGCTGTAGTCTTTCAGTCGCTGCATAGCTCTGATGACTCTGCCCCCTCATCCACCCTTTGATGGTCTGTTCCTTCTGTCTGGCAGAGTTCGTGGTTCCTACTGTTGGGTGGATGCCATGTTCATCTGGACTGTTTGTATGGTTGTTTGTGATTTTATGTCTTGTGCAGTTAATTTGCTGGTTTGTCTGTTGCATGCTTTCTCTGTTCCTGCTTGTCAGGATTGTAGGGATTTTCTTATCTCTTGTGCAACTTAATCTTTGTTTGGTCTCTGCTCTTGGCGGATGCTGGGTGTTTTCCCCTGCTTGGTTTGAGGATTTTGTGCTAGGCTAGCTGCTGACTGGTTTGCCCGGAGCTGCTGTTTGCATTGCCTGCTGCTTCAATGGCTGAGGCCTGTTGGTAGGCTAATTGCCTGCTCTGCTGTTTTGCTGAGGCAGCATGTCCCCTTCGCTATTTGGATGGTTCGGCTGGTATGCTGGATTGGCTTATTTTATTTGTGCAAGGGAGCATGTTTCCTTGTTCTGTTTTCAGTGTGCTTTTTTGGGGAGGCTGTTCCTCTGCACACGCCTTTTGTGTTGTATTTATGTTCTGTAAGTTCCACTTGCTTCGGTTCTCTAGGGATTATGTTCCCTCCTGGTTCCTGCACATTGCTGTTGGCTTGTGTAGTTTTGGCTGTACTTTCTCTTGCGCTTGCTGGGAGTCTGTTCCCACATGCTTGTTCTGTACAGATGTATTTTGGCTTGCTGGTTTTCTAGCTTGTCTAACTTTTTGATCTATATATTTCTTACATTTGATCAAAAAAAGAAAGAGCTTTGATCTTGACTAGTTGATGGAAGCTGGAGCAGATGCTGTCTGCCTGTTGCGGGGATCAATGAAGGTGAGTCTCTTCCCTTTGCTTTTCTATTCAGCAGGCTTGTTTTGCTTATGGTTTGTACAAGGGAGTCTGTTCCCTTTGTTTTTGTTCAAGGGAGTCTGTTCCCTTTGACTGTTCTATTTCAGCAAGCTTGTCTTGCTTATGGTTTGTTCAAGGGAGCATGTTCCCTCTGATATCTGTTTAGCAAGCTTGTCTTGTTTATGTTTTGTTCAAGGGACTTCGTTCCCTTTTTCTTGTATTGCTGGTCTCTAGCGCATTTTTGATCTATAATATTCTTACATTTGATAAAAAAAAGAGCTACTCCTTCTGTATAAAGCTTTTCCCTCGTGTTTTTGATCTCCTGCCATTGTTTGCTCTCTTCCTTCCTTTGTTATGTTGATTTTCTGTTTATGGCGAACAAAAAGAAGGCTGGGTCCCATAAATCTAAGCTTAAACAACAATCTTTGGCTAATTCTCAGCTTTTGAATGAACGCACTGTTCTTGCTTTAGCGGCCCCGTCTCAGTCTCCTACTGTTCATGCTACTGTTCCCTCAAATTCAAATTCAAATCCATGCCCGCCTGTCCCCTCCACTTCATATGGCTTTCTACCTCAAATCCCTGTTGATCCGTCCCTGGTATCAACCATGTGTTTGTGGAAGATTATTCTGATGATGATGCTCTTGATGACGAGGAAGTGGATTTTGACTCTTTTGGGGAGGACTATGCAGGAGGGTCTAAATTTTTCACCTCTTCAGTATTTGAGGCCCCTTCCGTCCATGTTGCTTCCCCTATAGGTGCTCAGTCAGTCTCTGTTGCTTCCCCTGCATGCACCTTTCTAGATCTTGTTGCTTCCCCAGTACGTGCCTTGTCAACTCCTGTTGCTCCTGCGGAGGAGAATGTCCCTTTGGCTGCTACAATAAGTGAAACTCCTAATCCTTCTAAGCCTCCACCTAATGCTTGGCGTAATCTGTTCGCCCTTAATCGCAACATCAATAGTTGCCCTAAGCTCCTCCATTACTCTGTTTTTACTGAAACTAGAGGTTGTAATTTGATTGATGATGATTTAGACACTAAATATGGCCTTTGGAAGCTGAGCCTTGTCGGCTACATTGATGTTCGTTCACCAGGCTTTAAAGCCTTGCAGAATCTCATTGTTAACTCCTGGCACTGTGAAGCATCCTTGACAATCCATGCGCCTGGTTGGTTGATTTTCCAATTTGCTAATGAAGAAAGATAAATTGAATGTTTTATTTGGTGGCCCTTATCTTGTCTATGGCAGACCCCTAATTCTTAGGGCAATGCTAAAATACTTTGACTTCTCTTCTTTTGATATGCATACTGTTTCGGTCTGGGTTAAATTCCCTAATCTTCCTCTCAAGTGTTGGTCTCTCAAACATTTATCTAAAATCGCTAGTGTCCTTGGTAAACCTATTCAAAGTGACATGCTCACTTCTTCCATGTCCAAACTATCGTATGCCAGGGTGTTGGTGGAAGTTAACTTACTCTTTGATTTGCCTTACTCAATTGAGGCTACTCTGCCTAATGGCAATATACTTCATCAGCAAGTTGTTTATGAGACCCTCCCACGCTTTTGCAAGCATTGCAGGACTCTTGGTCACATTACTTCAACTTGCACTAAATCCCAGCCTACCAATGTTTCAACCACAAAACGGGCCCATGACTCTGTTGCTCCATCTCTAATGGCAGGACTAGTGTTTTCAATCGTTTCGGGCCTCAAGGTGGCGCTGTTGTAGTTGAAAGTCCAGAGGCAAACATGCCTGCTGACTGTGGACCTAATCCTCTGCCGGTTGAAGCTGGGCTTGTTTCTGCAAAATGGTGTTGTTGTGCCTACCTCTGGTGCTTGGGTAGTTGTTAGGAACAAAAATGTTAAGCGCAAGCCTCCCCCCTCAAGGACTGCTTCTGGATCTCCGTCTTGCTTGGCCCAAGAGAATCCTCATTTGGTTCACAAGGAATGTCAGCCTACTCCGCCTCTCCCTGCTGCCCGCAACACCTCCGCTACAGTTTTAGCTGGTCATAGGACTGACAAGGGCAAATCTGTGGTTTTAGGCGCATCAGGTCATTGCCCACCTAGTCCAACTGGTTTGCCCATAAGGAGAAGGGTTCAGCAACACATGGGTGGTGTCCTTGGCAGGGGCGAGGGGTTACTTACCACCCCCTCCTCTTTATGTTAATTCGCAGTTGGAATATCAGAGGGTTAAACAGCCCTCTGAAGCAACATGAGGTTGGCAACCTCATCCGGAAGAATAAATTAGATGTTTGTGATCTTTTGGAGACCAAATTGGTTTCGTTTAAAGTGACTTCGATGTAGAAATTTCGACTGAAAAAATGGAAGGTTTTATCCAATGCAGCTGCGGCCTCAACAGCTAGAATAGTTGTTCTCTGGAACCCTGCTACGGTCAATGTTGACTTAATTGATTTTTCGGCTCAAGGCCTCCATGTTCTAATATATAGCTTGGTTCATCAGTTCAGATTTTATGCTTCTTTTGTTTATAGGCTTAACACTGTCACTGCTAGGAGATCTCTTTGGACTGACTTGAGGAACTGGAGTCCTAATTCCCCTTGGCTCATTTTAGGGGACTTCAATTCTCTTCTTTCTCAAGCAGACAAGCATCATGGGGAGCCTGTGTCCAATTATGAAACTGCTGATTTCAGGCAGTGCTGCTCTGATCTTGGGTTAACTGATTTAAATTACTCTGGTTGTCACTTCACATGGTCTAATGGCAGAGTTCGGAGTAAACTTGATCGCGCCCTTGTCAATCCTTTTTGGTCTTTTGATCATTCCTCAGTTCATGTTCACTTTGATAATCCTAGGGCATTCTCTGATCATTCTCCTGCCACTGTTTCTTTCCACTCTCGGCAACTGATGGGTAAGAAGTCCTTCAAATTCTTTAATATGTGGTCTAACCATGCTATTTTCTTGGAGTTGGTTACAGATAAATGGCATTATGCAGTCCAAGGGTCTCCCATGTTCATTTTTTGTAAGCGCTTGAAACATCTTAAGGGGCCTCTGCGGGAGCTCAATAATCTTCATTACAGCCACATTTCTGAGAGGGTTCCTCGTGCTGAAGCTGCCTTGGATGCACATCAAACTCTTTTCTCTAATGATCGGGGAAATACTCAACTTCATGAAGCGGACATGCACCTCCGCCAAAATCTTCTCCATCTTAAGGCAGCTAAACAACAGTTCTTTTCCCAAAAGCTTAAGTGCAAATTTTTCAAGGAGAGTGATAAAGGCACTTCTTTCTTTCATGCCCTTATGAATAGGAAGCATGGGCAGAACTTTATTCCTGCCATTCAACGCAGTAATGGCTCTCTTACTTCTTTTATGGATGTAGTCGGGGCTGCATTTGTGGACTATTATAGTCGGTTGCCTCTCTGTTTCCGCAAGTGGCCATCTTTGGGAGAACCTCAGGGCTGGAAATTAATGCTAGCAAATCCTTCATATTTTTTGGCGGTATATCAGCCAACATCAAGCATCTTCTTCTATCAGATACTGGGTTTGTTGAAGGGTCCTTTCCTTTCCGTTTCCTTGGTGTACCCCTCAACCCTCACAGACTCCTTGCCAGTCAATACTCTCCTCTTCTCCATAAGCTTGAGTCGGCAATCCAATATTGGCTAGGGAAGCACCTCAGCTATGCTGGTAGAGTGGAGCTGCTTAAGTCTGTTTTATATGGCATGCTTCAATTCTGGCTAAACATTTTTCCTGTTCCTGATACTGTGCTCAAACAAATCATTTGTATATGCCGTAATTTCTTGTGGACTGGTTCTGTCTCAAGGAACAAATCTGCATTGGTCGCTTGGCGCATGGTTTGTCTCCCTAAGAATGAAGGTGGATTGGGTCTTTTTGACATTAGAGCTCGTAATAACAGTTTTCTTGCTAAACAACTCTGGAATATTCATCTTAAAGCTGACTCCATTTGGATTCAATGGGATCATCACTACTGCTTACACGCTCAATCCATTTGGGACTCTACAGCTCACCCACGTTCATCTCCTTTGTGGAAATCCATTCTTAACTTTCGGGACAAACTTGTTGATAAGGGTGACAGCCGGTCTCAAGCTCTCTCATTGTTGGAAAGCTGGAGCTACTCTGTTGGCCCTTTCACAGCTCATGTTTATGATTTCTTGCAGTTTCGAAGCACTCCAGTGCTTTGGAAAAAGGTTGTTTAGGAGTCATGGTCCATACCTAGATACAGTTTTACTCTATGGTTGGCGGTTTTGGGAAGGCTGCGTACAAGAGATAGGCTCCGGTTCCTTCAAACAGACCCATCATGTGTTTTTTGCCAAATGGATGAGGAGTCCTACAACCACCTGTTCTTTAGTTGCCATTGGACCTCTCTTCTCTAGCAATTGATTAGATCCTAGCTGCGTATCACTAGGCGTATGTCAACCATAAGAAGTGCCATTCGGGGGCCGTGTCGGGGTGGAAACAATGCTGATGGAAGAATGAGGCGTGTCTCTCTTGGTATCCTTGTTTATATTATCTGGGAGGAAAGGAACAAAAGAATTTTTTACAGCACATGCAGCTCTATTGCTTCTCTCTTTTGTAAATTCCAGACTCTGTTTTTCATGGTTTTCCATTTCCATGACAATGATCATTTTTCTCTCCATGTTGGCCGCTGACTAGTCTTTTGTCTTGTCTTATTTGTTTGGGTTGTTCTGGTGGTGCGCTGATGGTTTGTTCGGTGGGTTCTTCTTTATTTGTGCAAGTCGTTGGTTATGGTCTCTTTGGTTGGAGCTATTTGCTTCTTTGTGTTCTGCATAAGATCGCATGAGCTTGCATGCGTTTTCACGTTCTTTTGTTTTGATCAGTTCTTGGTATTTCTGTTTGGCCTTGCATGTTGAGGGCTGGACGTGCATGGTTCCTCGTTTCTGCATGGGTGAGCTGCTGTCCACTGTTCTTGGCTATTAGTGCTTTAATTTGCTTTGGCTGTAATTTGGATGGTCCTCCTCTCTGCATGGTGCCTTCGATGTCGCTTTGCTGAGCTGCTGGGTTGTAATACGTGGTTTGGGCATGCATGGGCTTCTGTAAGGTTTCTAATCTCTGCATGGTCTTTCATTTAATTTGGATGGGTGGGAGCTTCTGATTGGCTATACTTCATTCTCTGGATGTGATGATGAAAGGGCTCTGCATGCACTTGCATGTGGTCTTATTTGCTTGGTGCTCCAGCTGCTAGTCGCTTTTGTTGACACTGGTCCTGTGCTTTTTGGCTAATCTTTAGACATCTATCTACCTTCTCTCGTGTTCACTGTTCCTTGTATCTGCATGGATGACCTATTGCCACCTGTTCTTGGCTGCTAGTGCATTATTGTGTTCTGGCTGGAACCTGGCTCGGCTGTCTCTGTCTGTGTAAGGATGGCTTTCTACGTCTCTGTATGGATGGGCATGCTTTGCATGGATGGCTGGCAATTGTCTCTACATGGGCAGTAGAAAGTTCATCCCTGCATGATAAGCCTCCAAGATTGCCTCTGTTATGGATGTTGCTGCATGTGGTTCCTTACCACGTGGGGGGATCCTTATGGTGGCTTGGCTTTTCATTTATTGTTGTAGCCTCTCTTAAATGCTTTATGCTTTGTCTATCGTTGTTGTGTGCACTCCCCATTGGCCGGTTCCACTTATCTCCATTTGTTTCCTTGTGGTCCCTTTCCACATAGGGGTATCCTTCTGGTGGCTTGTTGATTCTTTATGGTTCCAATCATCTGGCGCCATTCTTTGTTTGTGTAGATTTGCTGCATAGCTTGCATGGCTTCCTCTCATGCTCATCGGCTTGTCTGCTCTTGGCTTCAGCTTGTGGGTTCTTGGCTCCAGCTTGTGGGTTCTTGGCTCTGGTCTCTCCTGCTTAGAGTTTCATTCATCCTTTTGTCCTGTAGCTGTAGCTGATTCATCCTCGTCGGCTTGCTGCTTGATATCTTGGGTGTTCATCTCTACAGCTTAGCTCTCTGGTCTTTCATCACTGTTGTTTTGTTTTTCAGGATGTTCCTTTATCCTGTCTTTGCTTTGTGTTAGGTTGGGAACCTTGTAATTGTTGGTTCCTCTCATAACCATTGTTCGTTTTTCACAGTTATTATTTTTTAGTGTTTTGCTGTTTTGGTCTCTAAGGGAGCCTGTTCCTTTTATGATCATCCTTGTATTTGTTCTTGCTGGCTCGCCAGCAATGTATATTTTTTGATCTTTTAATACACTTACATTTTGATCCAAAAAAAGAAAGAGCTCTGCATGGATATCTTGGCGTCTTTGCATGGAGGAGGTGGTTTTGTCTCTTCATGCTTGTCCTCTGCTTTTGTCTTGTCTTTCTTTGTGTTAGGTTGGGAACCTTGTAATATTTTGGTTCCTCTCATAACCATTGCTTGTTTCTTCAGTAGATTGCTGGTTAGGCTTTTAAGGGAATGTGTTTCCCTTTTTTGTTCTTGATTGTGTATATGCTTGCTGATTCCCTAGCAATGTAAATTTTTGATCTATTAATACACTTACATTTTGATCAAAAAAAAGAAAGAGCTCTCAGTTAGTCAGTCAAGTAAAGTGAAGAGAGAGACACTCTCGGTTGTAGTGCGAGAAAATGCTTGTGTTGCACTGCGTCTGTTGATTCTTTCATTGTGCACCGTTTCTCTTCTCCACTTACACGACAACTCATTTTTATGGCTAAATCAAAGAAGCAATCTTCGATTCTCCGGTCTGGTGGAGGGGATTTTGCGCGTCAAGCCTCGGGTCAAGATACCTCACGCTTACCTAAGGCACAACTTCGAAGCCTATCTCCAATTCAATCCGACCATGACTCCTCGTCCCAGGCCTCCCTACCTCGACCCAAACTTATGGTGACTTTGCATCGTTCCCAAGTGGAATTAGGGTTTCCTTTAAGCCCCGATACAAATCCAGTTCCTCAGCTTCCTGTGCAAACAAAGGCATTGCCTTTGATGTTTCTAGGACAGGCCATTCGGCGAGTTCTATGCGAGTTAGGACTTTGCCAAGCGTTGCTTCACCTCTTGCAATCTCTGCTCGGTCTCCCTCCGGCTCTCCTCAGAACCGGGTTGTCCAATCATATGTCAAGGATTCTACACCAGGTATTTCTCAGTCCCCTGGTCTTGTTCACTTCCCTATCCTTACATCAACTGCTTCGTGTCAATTTATGGCTACCGATGTGGATAACACTGATGATTTATGGAAATTCTGTCTAATTGGATTTGTTGCTGGCAAGTTTCCTGGTTATGCCCCGCTGTCTCAATATATTGCTAAACACTGGAAATATCATGCTCAGTGCACCATGCATGACTCTGGTTGGTTGATATTTGCATTCCCTATTGAAACTACTATGCTGGAAGTTCTAAGTGGGGGACCATATTATGTCTTTGGTAGGCCATTAATTCTCCAGGTTATGCTTGATTTTTTTTACTCCAAGCCTCTTGACTTGACTAAGATGCCCACCTAGGTGAGATTCCTAAATCTCCCTCTTCGGTGCTAGACCTCCCTCTGTTTATCCAAATTGGCTAGTGTGATTGGTAAGCCAATGCACTATGATGAACCCACTTCTAGCAAGTCAAGGCTTTCCTATGCTCGGGTTCTTATTGAGGTTGATTTGCTTGGAGCTTTGCCCAACTTGGTCAATGTTATGCGCCCCAATGGCTCAACCCTTGAACAACAGGTCTTATATGAGTCTCTTCCTCGTTTCTGCAAATTCTATGCTGCTCTAAGGCATACTACTTGTCGCACGTGTGCGGCATCGCGACGATCGCCCTCCACACTCTCAAGTGTGTGTGTGGTATCTGGAAAATATGGAGAGACAAGGAATTCTTGTCTCTTATCAGTGTAAAATGGAATGGGAGTCGCCACCTAGTATTTTGGTCACTAGGAACCCTAACTGGTCTCAGAGATCGGGTACGGAGACTGGTTGCGTAAAGGGAAGGTATTAGCACCCCAAATACGCCCTACCTAAGGTAAGCTGCATTGTTTTATTTGTCTGATCAAAATCTAAGGTTTGGTAGCGTTTTCTAATTGTTGGTCCTGTCTATCTAAGATTCAAGAAAAGCCCTCCTCAATAAGGAGGTTCTTATCTTAATAGGGTAAAACCTAACCGTTCTAACATGGGAAAAAAATTTAATATCCGGAATACGTATTACGTGTAATATCGTACCCCGGATACTAAAAGACAAACAAAATAAAATTTTTGTTGTTTTTGAAATTTTGGCCAATGTTCTCTTGACTTTAATAAACTGGTTATTAAAGCCAAAATGCATGCTAAAACATTGTTTTTTGGTGTATAAAAAACACAATATGATTTTTTAGGTTTGAGACACTTGGCCGTAATGCATGAAAACAAAAACATTTTTAAAAAATTTTTTTTTTAACAAAAACCGGGTATTTTAATACCAAATTTATATTTGTATGATGTAAAAATACAAATTAATATTAAACAAAATTTAATATAAAAATACACGGAAGGATCACACATTCTTGAAAATATATTTTTGAAAATTTTTTTTGGGACCGGGCTAGAACCGGCCCACTCATTTTGGGCTGGGAACAGTGGAGCACTCTCCACTGTTCACGCAGAACAGTGGAGACGGTGCAGTGAAGAGGAGAAGAAGAAGGAAGAGGGGCGGACCTGCGGTGGCTTCAAGGAGGTGCTGCTGGCGGTTTCTGACCGGAGAACGGCTTGGACGGTGGCCGGCTTTTCTTCTTCTTCTCCGCGTCTTTTTTTCTGCTCCGTGCTTCTCTGTTTCTGTTTTTTTTCTGTGTTTCTTCTCGCCGCTTCTGTCTCCTGCTTATCCTTTCTTCTTGTGTTTCTAATGGTGGCTGCTGTTGTGGGCGGAGCGACGGTGGTCCCAGGCGGGGATGCTGCAGTTTGTTTTCTTCTTCCCCGTGCAGAGGCGCAAGCCTCTGTTTCTCTGCATTTCTCTTCCTCTCACTTTTCTGCCTCTTCTTCTATTTTTGGACGTTGATGGTGCTGTCGGGGGTGACTGGGAGGAACAGTGGAGGCGATGTTGGTTCTTCTCTATGGTGGCGGGCAGTGTCTGCTGCTGTTTTTCCGCTTGTGCAGAGGTGCCGGCTCCTTCTTCTTCAAGGGTGTTGCAGCAGGGAAGGAAGATGGGGGGAGGCTGCCGGCGGTTGCTGACCAGTGGATTTGCTGTGGGGGGCGCCGGTGAGGAGTAGAGGCAAGCTGCTGCAATTCTTCCTTTCCCCTGTGTGTTTCCTCTGTCAACAATGTTCTCCTCTCTTTGTTCCTTCTCAAATCTCTCCTCTGTTTTTTTTTAAAAAAACTCTCCTTTCTCTCGTCTTGCTCCCCTCTCTGTCACTACCCTTCTCTCCTTCTCCAAAATTTTGCCACCCCTGGTGTTCCTCTCTTTCTCAAAAAATCGTCCCCCCTCCTGTTTTCTGTTCTCCCAAAATTTTTCCCCCCATCTCATTCTCCTCCCCCTTCTATTTATAAGCAGGAAGAGAAGGTGCTCGCCCCTGCTATGTCCCATCGTGGTGCAGGGGGGAAACGGGCTGCCTTACCTGTGCGGCTGTTTGCAGGGCAAGGTGTCCGGCTGTTTGCAGGGCATGGTGTCCTTCTCTTTTATTTATCACGTTGGCAGGGTATGTGGGAGCATGGGCTGTTGTCAGTTTTATGCAAGTGGAA
>Ga0325411_1008053_pt1 | contig 11440 bp, 6 predicted proteins | sample PopdelMetagenome_13_FD_206181 | JGI IMG/M metagenome (GOLD analysis project Ga0325411, IMG submission 206181) | Populus deltoides microbial communities from Bellville, Georgia, United States - Xylem-PdIQD-R4 | ecosystem: Host-associated > Plants > Phyllosphere > Stem > Wood/Secondary xylem...
TTTATAAAAAAACACCAATTTAAGTAATGACATAGTTTTTGCATCACATTCATGTCAAATTCATTCAATTTTGTAATGTTATTGACCTACTAGAAATTAATATATATACGCTACCCAAATTTTATAAGAAGAAGAATATTAAATTCATTTAATTTTATAATATTAATCGAGCGTCGTACAAGATAATTCGAACATTCATGTTAATAAAAAAAAATATAATTTTAATTACAAAACATACCTTTTAACAATTCCTTCATTCATTAGAATTCTATTAGCACTTCACATACTTGTTCTCAATTTGGTTATATATATATATAAGAAAAATAAGGTCTCGGAGGAAACTTATTGGTAAATGCGTATAAAGTAATTGAGGAGAAGCTGAATTAAACTTTTTTAGCCAAAAATTGTTCGCTATTGCTTGAGTCTTAGAAATTGTTATATGATAACTAATTGTTACTCTTATATATATAAAAAAATCTTTAAAATTGTTTTGGTTTTCTTTTCAAGAATATATATATATATATATATATATATATATTTTATTTGTAATAAATAATATCCGTAGAAAAAATTGAATTATAACATGTAATAAAAGATAAGATATTCATCCTTATTCTAGATTTATTTATCACTTGGAAATTTCCAGGAACCTTACTAAAGAGTTTATTTGAAAACATGGTTGGCCACATGTTTATAGAATTTTTTAATATAATAATATAAAAAATAAAATTTTAAAAGTGAAAAAGATATTTTTTAGATATATTTTTGAATAAAAAATATTTTGAAAAATAATTGTTATTATAATATAAAAAAATTTAATTATATTTAATGTGGAATCCATAGAAGAAATTTGTGGGAGCAATAAATATAGTATAATTAATGTTTAATCTTGACTTAGCCTTTCAATTAAGACCACCAATGTTCGGCGTAGCTAACATCAAACCAACCAAGGGAACAATAATCCACTGCTTGTCAGACCACCTCAGTGTTTAATATTTAAACGAAAGGACTTATTTAAGAAATGAAGGATAAGTAGGACGTCCATTCTAATAAAATCAATTGACAATGATATCATACCAGGAAAATTATGAAAGATGAGGGACTTTTCGAGGTGCAGGAACTCTTAAGCTGTCTTATTATAAGATAATATAAATTATATTTTATTAATTTAATAGATTATAAAAGTTTAGAAATTTTCCAAGTGTTCAAGTAGGAAGGCCTTTGAGCTGTCTAGATATTATTTATATTATAAATTATATCTTATTAATTTATTTAAAATTTTAATTTATTAAATTAAAATAACTTTTAATATAATATCAAAACTTTACTAATTAAATAATTTCAAGTTTAAATTTTATTATATACGAGTTTTAAATTCTTAGATATCTATTCATATTGAAAAAGTATTAATTTTTTCTGCATATTAGTTTAATATATAATTAATCATAATATAATAATTAATATTATCATAAAAAGCTTTAATCTTATTAAAACTATGAAGTAATTATATAATTATTTAAATAAATTTATTTAAAGAGAAATTTATTCTAAAACTTAAAAAAATTGAGAGCTTTTTGGGTTGGAAAATGGGGTGTGCGCCCTATATTAAGAATTGATTACAGGTCCTATCTATTAGGATAACTAGTTTTTCATTTGTCCATTAATCAGGACACTAATTCTATTTATCAAAGTAATTAGTTTTTTATTTGTCTAGTAATCAGGGCATCAATCCCATTTATCAAGATAGCTAGTTTTTTCAACTAGGATTATTTTTCATTTAAAAAAGAATTATAAACACAATTAAATAAAGTTTTAGTTGTAAGATGTTGAGAATGGGCTAGTAAACCAATCCTCTATTGTTAAGTGAATTCTATAATCTTTCATGTACTAATAAGAATAATATTATTTACCATTCCATTTTCGGTTACTTCATATTCTAACTCAATAGACCATCATTTTATTTAATGACTTGAAATAATTCAATACTATTTCATATTTCTAAACTAATTCTTATTTAAAACATAGCTAAGACTAAAATTCTAGTTTCATATACAATTTGTTTCGTTTTAAAATTGAGTTATAGGCTGCAACTCCTCCATAAAAAGGAAGGAAACTTGATTATTTTCATTAACAAGTCCAAGATTATTTTTAATTGCAACATCATAAATGTTTAGCAAATTTTAGTCTAACCTTCCTTTGATTTTTAATTTATATATGAAGTATCATAACTCTAATTTAAACGAGGTCAATTTCATTAGAAATATATCGTCCCTTACTTTGACTTTCATGTAGAAATTATTTCAGTTTTTAATCACTATTGAGCCCTAAATCTAACTAGAAGTTGGACAATAAAGCTGCCCAATTTTCCAATTTCTTTCTTTTAACATGCGATGAAGTGTTTTTTTCTAAATATTTCTCACCATTCAATACAATTATTTTTCCTACCCAAATTTAATAATATTCCTTCATTATAATATTGCAAGTTGTTTTTTGTGTGCAAAATTCCATAATTCCCATAACTTAAATATTCATAATTCAAGCTTAATTAAGTCTTTTCGTTACCATTAAATATAAAATTTCTATTTCTTTTCAATCATTTATTGTATTTCAACACAAGCTATAATAATCATGACAAAACAATATTCATGCATTTCTTTAAAAAAATTCTTAATTTTCTCTTTTTATGTTGGCACCGAATCCTTTACAACACCAAGATTTGTTTTTTCAATTACTTATTATTTTAAGTTGTTTTCATCATTTCTCATTCTAATTTCATCAAGGAAGGAAAATTCCTCATTCCCCCTAATTTTTCTTATGAATTCTAAATCGAATTGAATATAAATTATGAAATCAAGCTTAAAATCCTTCACCTGATGATAAAGTGAGTTACGATCTTTAACTAATCAAAATTTGTCAGCACTTTCTCTTTTTTCCTTTCTGAACGGTTCTCAACTCCTTTTATTTTTTAAATTTCTTCACTTATTATTATTTTATTCTTGCATTGATGTTGTTTCCTCACTACCAGGCTAATCTCACTCAAATACCCTACAGTTTGGATGCATTTTCTCTCAATTTTTAGTTAAAAGAATTGAAACCTTCCCCCTCTTTTCTTCTCTATGCAGCCGTCTCTAAAAGAGAAAGATTTGGGGTTCTTATAGTATTAACTCTAGGCAATTACACATTAGCCCCATTAGTTTAGTTATTTTATTTTTGTCCTATCTTTTTTTTTCTAGCAACTTGTGGTGGTAAATATATTCTTTTGTTTCTTTTAATTACCATGAATGAAGTAGCGAGAAACTCTATTGACGAGACTGAAGTTTAGTGCTGCTCTTGTGTAAAAGTAAGAGAAACAGGGTTTCAAGTTGGAGTGTCATTTTTCTTTTTTTTCAAGTGATAGTTAACAAAACAAAGAATTGATGATAAAAAAAAAGAAAAAAAAATAAAGCATAAACTTGAAGTGGCAATTTGTACTCCGACTTGAGCTTGTGTTGTGTATTTTCAGTTTGCTCCATTTACTGCTAGTGTTTGGGCCCTTAGCTAGGTTGAGGATTTCATACTCTTGTACTATGGACCTCGTAGGCACCTCTGCCTAAGGTTGGTGTGATGTTGTAATCTTGGGCTAGGTCATAGGTCATTTAATTGAACGAAATAAAGATAATGACTTTTTATATTTTATTTCAGAACCCAATTTGTATTTTGTGACTTTTTTTTTTTCCACCAATGATCTTCGACCAATTTTCGAAAACTGAACCTAATTATCTCTTGGATCGAATATTAAACAAGCCATTTTTATACAAATTAGTATTCATGAAGAGCAATTGAGATCCTATATATGGTACCTATAAGGGTTAATTAACAATACGAGTGAAACAAATCTTTCGTAGACAAATTCTTGGGATTTATATAGAGCTGGAGATTTGTCCTTAATTTATTGTTTTAAGGGTTAATTTAACTTTCTAAAATGGTAGATTTTAAAGCCAATGTGCATATTGGTTGCGCTTTGACCCATATAATACGATTTATAATAATTATTATAAATTAACACCAAAAAATCCCACAGGTATAATTACTCCACAACCATAAACCGATCATAGAATTTCAAGAGCTGGATCAGTACAAGCTTCTTCAAGCTGGGAGAAGAGAGAGGAGCAAAAAGATGTGGTCTGCCCATGAGAGCTTGTTGGGAATAATTACAGTACAAGGATACTGATCTAACTTTTAACATAGTAAAATAATTTGAGAGAAAAAGTTTCCTCTAAGAATGAAAAGACAAATAAAAAAATATCTCTTTGTTATCTTATACTTAGTTCGATCATATATAGTTGGATGGAAAATATTTGATTAACTATTTTGAAAAAAAATAGTATATTGGAAGGAAAACAAAATATTTGATTGAGAAAACATTAAAAATTAGTAATTCTCTTAGTGCAATTATACCAAGAACTTGTTACGAGGGAGCAAATGACCAAACATCAGTTGAAGTGTTACACCACAACTGTTGTGTTGGCAGATTGAGATATGATCAAGACAAGCTACCATAAATCTTAAACAGACATTGTTGAATATATATGACATCTTCCATCTCTTTCCTCCTTCTCTTTTGAGAGAAACAACCAAAACCTAGTTCATGGTGGCTAAATTCAGATGCAGCCGCCAGCGAAAGCTGCATGTGATTTGTGAGCGAGAGAGAGACCGTGCCTTTCAAGTGTCCTGTTGGAAGTGAGCTAAAGTTTTGGAACATTAATTTCGGAATGCCCCACACTATAAGTTGTGGGCTCAATGTTCACCTAGAAAATTTGGAAAATGCAGTCCAATTGACTGAGATTTTTTTGGTAAATGATACAATACGATACAATATATAGACACACATATATTGAAAATGATGATTTTTGAAGGAGTTATATTAAGTAATTTCATTCCCTGTTAAGCATCGTTCATGGTATAATGTGTCTTTTGATGTTGTGATAGTTTTTATGATTATAATTACAAATTGATTTAATGAAAAATAATTTTAGACGTTACTTTTTTAAAATAGTAGGTTTTTAAAAATATATGTTTATTTAAAACCGTTGTGAGATAAATTCTTGCATGCAAAATAAATAAAAAACAAGTCTTCATGAAAAAAAAAATATTATTTTAATTTCTAAAAAACAATATCTGAAACAAAATTATATATGAAGCTCAATGTAAAAACATATAAATTATTTTGCTAATCAAATAACTTTTTCTTTGTGGTTAAGAGAAAAACAGAAAGTACCAAATTACTAAACTTTCTCTTAAACTTAGTATTTGTATCTTGTGTTTTCCTCGATTCATTAATTTCTTCTTATTATTAATTCGGTCAAGTAAGTTATATTTTTAATTTTAAAAAAAATTTTGATTGTATTTTTGCTTTGACTCGATGCATGATTTATGAAATTACAATTTATTTTCCTAGTCAATTTAAAATTTTAAATGGTATAAAATGACATTATTATCCTTGTATATAATATATTACAAATGGAAGGAAACATCAAACACACACTCTCATTCTTGTGTACATCGTTTCTCTTTCTCTTTCCACGAGATTCTCTCTTTTGGGTTTTTGTTGTGCAATTCTTATCATTTTGATAGCATCCTCCTTGAACATGTTTGAGTCCACCACTTCAAGCACACTCTCTTTGCTCTTCAGTTTGCTGCAAACCCAGTAAACTACGTACTTGTTTTCTCCAATTCTGGTTCAATAGGAGTTTTTCCCGTCACCAATTCCATGAGTAATGCATCAAAGTTGTACAAATCACAAGGTGTTTGATAGTCTCTTTTTTTTCTTTAGGTGTTTGATAAAAAGGTTTGTCTAAATGGTGGTTAGAGTTTAATGTTTGATAAGGAGAGATAGAGCAACAATTTCATTGTTTTATCATAATAAAATAAAATATAAAATGGCAATTTATAATACATTATATTACACTGATCGCAATTAAAAATACATCATGTTCAATTGATCAAATTGGTAAATAATTTTTTTTTATGAACTGATAAAAAAAACCCATGATGTTAATAGCGGGTTTAACCAAATTCACGTGAAGATCTGCTAATTCTTACGTCCTAAACAAGGACACCATTATTTTGCCAACATCATGTGATTGTGCACAGGGAGGGTGGATATGCACAGGGACAAGACACTTGTGCATAAGCTTTGTTTTAGGCAACAACATAAGAACCTGCAACCCGATTTTGTTAACAGCAAATCACATAGACATCAAGAATGATACTTTTGTGATTTCATGCCACCCAACAATGCCCTTAATTGTCTACTCATCATTTACAAGCTAATGCTAATTTAGCGTTTAATAATGTTCTTACAACTGCTATTGTTACTTGGTTTCTTGCTATAGATACAAATCATCATGTGATGCTGGATCTTACGAGTATGATGAGCTCAGAATCTTATATTGGTAAATATCACTTGCATGTTGACTATGGTAAGGGTTTTGTTATCTCTAATATTGCTCACTCTCAAATTTTTTTAACCAACTGCACGTTTACTTTATCCAATATTTTACATGTTCCTAACGTTAAAAACCTCTAATATCTGTTTAGAAGTTTTGTCTTGAGAATTGTCGCGGGGGCGCGACGTCGTTTGGCGACGGCAGAGGCTTTCTGTCGTGCCTCCTGTTGTGAGGTGTTGTATGTTGGGAAGGTTTTTTGGATTTAATCATAAATTATGATTAATGTTTAGGAGTCGCCACCTAGTATTATGGTCACTAGGAACCTATGGTCTGCGAGAGTCTGGGTAAGGGACTGGTTGTGCAAGGGGAAGATGCATCACCCCCAGTGCACCCTACCTAAGGTAAGCTGCATTGTTGTTTGATTTTTTTTCTAAGTCGGGTTTCTATTCGTTGGTCTTTTCTAAGGCTCAAGGCAGATCTCTCTTCGTGAGAGAGTCTCTACCTTATCGGGTTAAATCCTAACCGTTCTAAAGTCTGAATTTTAACATCGTATTTTTACACTTTTTATCTTTAATACTTGAGGGTATACTTTATCGTGTAATTTTACACCCCACAAATATTAAAGTCTACATCTGAATCCTAAAAAAAGATTGGAAAAAGATTTTTGATATGTTGGCCAAATCCTAATGGATAATCATAAACTGATTATGATATTTATTTTTTATTTTTTTAAAACATGAAAAAAAATGCAATTTTTGTTTTTTTTTTTATGAAAAATATGCTTGGAAAAATTTTAGAATTTGGCTGTATGCAATAAAATATTTTTTTTAAAAATGTTTTGAAATTTTTTTTTGAAATATTTCGGAGAAAACCGGGTATTTTATTTTACAATGTAAATATACAACCCGATATTATGCAAAATTGGTAGAAAAATATTTGAGAAAATCATATTTTTTTTAAAATGATTTTTGAAAAATTTTGAATTTTTTTAAAAAAATGGGGGCCGGGCCGGATCCAGCCCAGCCATTTGGCTGGGGCCAAAACTGGCGGGGCCCAAAGGTAATTATTTTGGTCGCTGCATGCAGAATGAATTCTGCATGCAGCGAAAGCAGCAGTGAGCAATAGGGGCGGGCGGTTGATGCAAGGCAGGGATGGAGAACCACCTGAGGCGGTAAGGGCCTGTGGTCGTGCTGGTGGAGAGGCAGGTGTCGGCGTTGATGGAGAGCTTGGCCTGCGGAGTTGCTACTGCGCAGGAAGAAGAAGTTTGCAGAGGAGAGAAAAAGGCCGGAAGGAGAAGAGAGAGAGAGTCGCGGTGGCTGCTTAATGGTTGTGCTGGCTTCCTGTGGTGGAGCTGGTGTTCGTGGTGGTGTATAGGCTGGGTTTGTTGGTATCCTTGCCGAAGAAGGCAGCTGTGAAGAGGTGGAGAGAGCTGCAGAAGGCTGACGGGGAAAGAAGGAAAATGGAAACAGGGGGAGGCTGGTTTTTTGCGATTTTTGGACTTGATTTTCTCCTCCCTCAGACAATAAAATCCACCTCTATTTATAGGCGGTGGAAGAGGGCAATCTTGTCTACAATGGAAAAAAATTTCAGCCCTTGTTTCAGATGGGAAGGATCCCAACTGTTGGCTCAAAGTAGGCATGGTGCACTGTCAAATTGTCAAATCTGCAGCTGCAGGCGCCTGAGTTGGCCTTTTTGGGGTGGTGCCACGTCCGGTTAGTTGCCAATGAGCCGGTGAAGACCATACCCCGATGTAGAGAGATGTCTGGTGATCTGTTTCGTGCAAGTTTTGACAAATTTAGTGGATGTTAGGTGCATTAAATGCACCTGCAAAGGAGGTGACTGAACCAGTTTTTCCGGGAAAAAAGAAGAAGATAATGAATAATGTTCAGGATTCTATTTTGGCCAAAATTCATTTCAGTCCTTCTTCTTTCAATTTCTTTCAATTGAACCTCTAATTGACCCTAAACCTTTTCAATTAAGCCCCTGATGAACTTCAATTGGAGCCCCGAAGTTACGCGCCTTTTACAATATGATTCTTGGTCTCGGATTTTATCAATTTAACCCCTAATTGACCATTAAACTTTCAATTTCTTCAATTTTGCCCCATGTTTTTGTCAATTAAGCCCTCAAATGTTTGCCCCTTTTGCAGATTGGTCCTTGGCTGTCAATTTCTTCAATTAAACCCCTAATTGACCCAAAAACTTCAATTTTCTTGCAATTTGGCCCCTAATTTCAATCAATTAACTTGAAAAAAAATTAAATTTGGTCTTTTAAAATTCCAATCTCCTCAATTAAGCCCAAATTAGGCTCCCAAACTTAATTTTTCACCAATTAAGCCCCAAATAAAATTAATTTGTCCCATTTAAAGTATAATTAAGTCCTTGCACTTAATTAAATCCTTCAATTGGACCCAAATTAATTCTTAAACATAATTAAAATTTAATTTGGCCCATGATTAAATCAAATTGGCCTATTAAAAATTTAGTTATGTCATCGGACTTAACTTTTATGCAAATTCATCCAATAATCATTTAATTTGACCTTGAATTTGCATTTTCTCTCTATTTTGGGGCATAATGGGGTACAATTAGGTCTTTAATTTCCTCCAAAAATTGCAGCTTGATTTCCCGGTCTGCTTTCCCCACGTTGTCAGCCTTTATTTTATTTTGATTTTTAAAGTGAATTTTGGGGAATAACCCAGAATTGGGTTATGACAAGAATAACGTGTTTTTTTAAATTTTATCCCTTTGTATTTTATGTTAAGGATCTCATGACAAAGGAAGTGCTTTTTCTTTCAGTCAGAGTAGAGATGGTCTATATGTTTTGTCCGAGTCCTCTGCAATGTCATTGCCTCAAATCTTCTTATCTACCAGTCTCTCTGTTTTAGCTGACGTTTGGCATCGTCGACTTGGACATCCTAGTCCGCACATTCTGAATTTTTTAGTGTCAAAGGAAAAGGTGTCCTATACGTCAAAACCTTTTAATTTTAATTGTCCAGCATACCTTTTGGGTAAGTCGTCTCGTCTGCAATAAAAACTATGGGTCATCAAACTCAAACTCCTCTTGATTTGATTTTTAGTGATGTTTGAGGTCCTTCCCCTATGTTGTCATTTGATGGATTTTGCTATTTTGTTATTTTTGTGGATGCTCATACTAGGTTTATTTGGTGTTATCCTTTGATTGCCAAATCTGATGTTTTTGCTGTCATTCATCGATTTTAGGCGCACGTTGAACGCCGGTTCTCTTTAAAAATTAAGTTTGTTCAAACAGACTAGGCTGGTGAATATAAAAAATCTATGACCCCTGTTTTATCCGATGTGGTCCTCTCCACTATCGGCTTCCCTGCTTCGCGTGCAGCCTCTATGTCCCCTGTTATGTCTGATTTGCACATATCTCCTGCTACTTCCCCTACTGGTTCTCCTTTTTGGCTTGATTTCCCCTCTCGGCTTGGTCCTCTGTTGAGCTCTTCACCAACAATTTGTTCTTCTGTTTTCCCCTTAGACTTAATTTATGTGTTGATTTGTCTTAATTCTCTCTTCAACAATCCTCGACCAATGTGTCTTCTAATCGATTTCAGGTTGTCCGCACACATTCCATGATACTTTGCCTATGTCCATCCAAAACTGCCTACTTGAGTGTCTCACCTACCTATCGAAATGCTTCTTTACCCCAGCAAGAACTAATTTCATTTAAGGATGCCGACAGGTACTTAATCAGGCATCAAGCCATGCAAGATGAACTTAAGGCCCTTCACCGTAATAAGACTTGGTCATTAATGCCCTTTGATTCGTCTATGAATGTAGTTGGCATTCGATAGGTCTATAAGATTAAGAGGCATGCCGATGGTTGTGTTGAATGATATAAAGCACAACTGGTTATACTAGGTTTCACTCAACAAGAGAGGATTGATTATTTGGAGACATTTGGTCTAGTGGTTAAGCCAACAACGGTTTGACTTGTGCTCTATTGCTGTCTCTTATGATTGGTCGATTCATCAGTTGGGTGTCTGTAATGCGTTTTTGAATGGCATTCTTCAGGAGGAGGTGTACATTACACAACCACCTAGTTTTATTGACCCTATATTCCCGTCTCATGTGTCTCGTCTTCATAAATTTTTGCATGGTTTGAAACAAGTGCCTCGGGCATGATACAACTAGTTAAGTGAGTTTCTAGTTTCCACTGGATTTCAAGCATCGAAGGTTGATACTTCTCTCTTTATTCTTTTCTTTGGTGGCGCTATATTTTATCTATTTTTTTTATGTTGATGATATTTTGTTGATCAAAAGTAACTCGACTTTGCTTTGACGATTGATTACTTTGCTGAGTTTAGAATTTAGACTTCGGGACTTGGGCTCTATTCATTTCTTCTTGGGCATTGAAGTGAAGTCTACTTCTGTGGGTCTGTCACTCAGTCAACACAAGTATGCACTTGATATTATCCAACGAGCAACTAATATTTCTTGTAAACTGGTTGATACTTATTTGTGTACCTCGTCTAAGTTGGGCATTGTGTCTGGTACTCTTTACTTTGATCCAACATGATATAGATAGATTGTTGGGGCTCTACAATACCCTACTTTTACTTGACCTGATATTTGTTATGCAGTTAACGAGCTATGTTAATTTATGCATACCCCTACTGAGGATCATTGGTATGCTGTTAAACGATCCTACGTTACCTTCAAGCTATAACTTCTTATGGTCTCGGGATTCCTCATAGTCTTTTCATGGTTTCACTTACGCTGATTGGGCTAACAATATTAATGATAACAAATCGACAAGTGGCGATCTTATATATCTTGGTTCTACTCCTATTTCCTGAAAATCAAGGAAGCAATGCATTATGGCTAGGTCTTTTATAGAGACAGAATACAAGGCCTTGGCTGGTAGTACTGTTGAAATTTTGTGGATTCGTTCGTTATTGTTAGAACTTCAACTCTCATCCTCATCCATGACTATGTTGTGATGTGATAATTTAAGGGTCACTTTCTTATATGTCAATCTAGTGTTTT
>Ga0325411_1008055_pt1 | contig 11437 bp, 5 predicted proteins | sample PopdelMetagenome_13_FD_206181 | JGI IMG/M metagenome (GOLD analysis project Ga0325411, IMG submission 206181) | Populus deltoides microbial communities from Bellville, Georgia, United States - Xylem-PdIQD-R4 | ecosystem: Host-associated > Plants > Phyllosphere > Stem > Wood/Secondary xylem...
TTAATTTATTAAAAAAAATCCTGGCAATCAAGTGGTGCCTCTCCGATTTCAGTTTCATGTAGATTTTGTGGTTATATATATGGTCACTCTCCGTATACTTCACCTGTGGCTTAATCATATACGTGTCAAACTCAGAACTGACAAGAAAAGGAAAGGAAGAAAGAAAAGAAAAATATGATCACTACAAGCTAGTCAGAAAGCAGGCCCTGCGACTTGCTAACACGTCGATTCAATCCTGCGGAACCAGAACCCGACCTCGTTGAACAGCTGGCTTAAACCAATTATCAAAGAATTAGGGTATGCTAAAACTAGCCTAAAAATACGTATACCATTAAAATAAATAATAAAAATCGAGGGAAAAATATTGATCTCATATACATGACATAATATATAATTTGTTTTTAATTTTATGGTTTGTGATATATATTTTCACAAGATTTACTTATCAAAATCAAATTCGTTTCTCTAATCTGGTAAAAAATATATATATTAAAAAACATGATATTTATATTAGAACAAAATTTATGAAATAAGATTGGGAAAATTACACTAATATCCTGTAGTTTAATCTATATTCCGATTACCCACTATAGTTCGAAAAATTACAATTAAGCATGCATGCCGACCGAACTCCATGCTTTTTTTTTTCCCTGTTAATAATTCCATGAATACAACGTCTTTAATTTGTAGTCTAGATGTTTCAAGTTTTAGTACATCAGAAATTGAGAATCAACAAAGAAACTCCTTTTAACTTGCACTCCTACTGGATTTGTCATCGATCTACCATTCATGAAAGAAAATTAGAAAGGATCGAGCGGAAGGTTTTGGCTGTGCACAAAGGATGAGGACTTCAGCCATAAGTGAAACTACTGCTTTCACGAGTTCCCGAGCACAACGAATTCATGAGGTTCAGGGGCTGAAAGGGATGAATTCCACATGTCTTTATGATCAGGAGGAGCTTTGTCGGCCACTTCCTTTGCTATAGACGGCATTTAAAAAAAAAAAAAAAGTCTCGCTGTCAATAAATTAATTTGGGGTTTTTTAGGGGTGGTGTTGAGATTGGTAATCAGGGTTTTCAGGTAGTATTTTGTAAGAAAGTAATGGGTTTGTGTTGATGGATATTGTGTCTTTTAGGGTTTTGTCTGGGAATGAATTAATTCGCGTTCAAAACTGAGATGGATGTTGGCTCTCAACGAAGAGAAATAAAGGAGGAACAAAACAAGCCTTGATTGCATGGCCATGGCTAATTAAGCAGGAAGGTCATACATAATACAGGGAATCTAATCCAAGGAGGAGAGTTCAATATTCAATGAAAACATGAAAATGGGGGCAAGCAAATCAAATCAAATCACGAACCCCCACAGCCCCATGAAATAATGGTGTCAGGTCTTTGTGAGACCAAGACTCTCTGCGTTATCCCCTAGCCATGTGTCTGTATTAAGGTGCGTTAATACCCCATTACACGTGGCCCCACAATAAGCTCAGGAATTGACATTCCCAATCGCAAGTCGCTTCCAGGCACCTTGTTGAAAAGGCAAAGGCTGGTTATTTCAAGTGTCACGCAAGGAACCCTAAATCTCACTTTATACAAAACCAAAGTAAAGCACCTCTTCTTTTATCCTTTATTTATTTTATCTGTGGACACCTTAACTTTATGTATTAGTCGTTTTCTCATTCTTTTCGAAGGTATTGCTTGCACTGATTGCCATGAGCACAATATAATGTTTGTTGATCTTCTTCTACATTAATTAATATATATATGATCTACTGCAACTATGCTCTTAATTATATTTATATATAATATGTTATGCTTGAGAATAGTGAAGTTTGTCCTCCGTTGTGTGACTGTATGTGGGGATCCACATGCTCATGTGTCGAGGGAGAGGAGAACGCCTTGACACAAGGGTTCATAACGTAGTCTTAATTAGACCACTACCCTAAATAATGATCTTCAGGCACACCCACCGCTCTCATGATCATCAATTCTACCTTTTGAGTCGATCTCTATACCGACGTTCAACTCCTTATTCTTGACTGATCACAGCTCCCATGCACGACCTAGCTCCTCCCATCTCTATTTAGATTCTCAAAGATGAAAAAACATGAAGTTTTCATTTCAAGTCACCAGCATCTTCGCATTCCCATTGTAAGCAATAATTTAATCAATCCAATATCTCCGTACATGAATTAAATGGTGGAAATTGCAGCCCCAACTTAATTTGTAAGGACAAATAGTCAAGTTATCCTAACTGATGGTGGTATTTTTATTTTTCTATTATTATTTATAATCTTGAGATTATACAGGTGTCGACGTGGTATTATTTGGTTCGGGTGGTCGATGGTACTTTTCAAGATTTCTCAAGTGGGTCCAATCGAATACCCTCGTGAGTTTTGAATAGTTGTCCAGAGAACACAACTTCGTTTGTCCTGCCAAGCATGGCCATATATTGTATTTCCATTTGATGATGTTGTAGCAAAATGAATTAGGCAATATATAAATCACTACAAAAAATAGCAAAACACCACTGCAATATTCTGTGGTGTTTAAAGCTAGATTCTATTGAAAGTACAATTATGGATAAAATGATGGATGAAAAAATAATTATTTATTTACACATAAACTTTGACCTTTCTAAAATAAATATCAATCATACGCTTTCATTCAGGGTTTTTGAAAAACTAACTATATTTAAATAAAGACATTTTTATCGATGATATCTACGCTGATGTTATCGGGCAAGATACCTCAACATTTATAAATTTGAATTTCAATCCGTTCAATAAAATTAATTATTCAGACTTTATTCAGTGTTGTTTAATTTTTTATAATGCAGGAAAGGAATACAAGCTTGCATGTTGTGGTCGGGTTTACACTAAGCAATATAATTCCTAGTGTATACATTCTACTCATAATAGATACCTGCTCTGTGAGTCTCACTTGCACTCATCGAGCTTGCGTTGAGGGAGGGTGCTTGAGATGCTTTGTCATGATTGGCATCTAGTGGCATTACTCGCTCATGTTCGTCTCTGTCTCTACTAATCTTCTCTTCCTCATCTAAATAAATTTGATGAAAAACAAAATAACATTATCACTATATATTATTATTTTTTTAAAAAATCAGTAGCATCTCTCTTAGACTAAAGCCTACCTAAAATTTAAAAACTTGTAAATATACATCAATAACTTATGCTGCAAACTAGTTTATTTTATTTTTTTATGTGAAAATGCTGCTGAAAGAAAATCATACACAAAATATAACATGCTAATAATAAAATCAAGCATATACACAAAATTCACAGAATTGTAATTTTTATTGAAGAACTAAGTCCATCAATATAAAATAGTGGCAAATTCCTGTAATTTTTTTCCAACTCTTTAAAACTTTTCGAAGGACTAAGTTCATTGGTAATTCCTTTATATAAAATAGTGGCAGGATTCTGTAATTTTTTTCAATTCTCTGGAACTCTCCGAGGAATTATGTCCATCGATAATTGTTGGTATTTCACATTCCGTCAATATTTTTATCGGTATAGAACAATTTTTTTTCTTGTCTATCCAACCTGCAAATACAGTAAAATCACAATATAGTAACACCAATTGTGTTAACAATAGTTCATTATGAAGCAACAACATATAGAAAAATTATATTAATGTCAATTTCATTAAACATTGATTTTTACATATAAAGTCACTTCAAATTATTTTCATCCAAAATCATCATCTTCTTTAATTTTATCATCATCAGTCCATCATCTTCTTCTTTATTAAATTGAAGCTCGTTGATCTTGTTATCTTTATCGATTTTTGTATATCCATTGATTCTTAAAATGTTATTTAGCTTTTTAACACGAACACCAATAAAAATATTTTCAGCAATATAAAAATTAAAATTTTTTAAAATGTTAAAAGACATTGTCTCCCACGGTAACTTTATTGTCAGCAGTGAATGAGCTGACACCTTAATTATTTCCATCATGGACCGTAGCTGTTTGTTTTGGTTTTCCATATTAATTGAAGACAAAAGCAGGAAAAAACAGAAGAAAATTAAATAAAACCTTTTTGTGGCCTATCATATGCGGGCCTTCATAAATTAGGCTTATAAAAGTTTCCCTCTGATCTTAAAGAAGATAAGGTGTGAGTGTCTTTGCTTGTATCGTGGCATCAACTTGGTTTTATTCTTTATTACTCCGTGGCCATCAACTAATTAATATATAGTTTTTGCTCGTGTATTTGGAGGCAAACAATGAGGAGCATCACTTCCAAGTTATGTGGGGTGGTGTACTCTAATAATGTAATTAATAAGCAGATTATGCCTAATCACTAGAAGCTTTATGCATGACATGTTTTGGCATATAATGATGCTAGCATTAGGAATGGTCAGGTGGTAAGAAATTAATTAAAAAAACAAATATTTTTTTATTTAGATTTTTTAATTTATATATAAATATATAATTGATGGAGAATCTCGAATTAACGGGTTTATATATATATAATTTAGCTTTGAAAATGAGCACGGTATAGAAATGTATCAATAATATAAAAATAATGACGAAGCTAGCAAGTGATGACCCAATTACAATAGGGATTCAGTTTGATTATTTTACGATAAAATATTAACTTGATTTTTAAACAAGTATTGGTAGTAGGAGTACTTGGTGTCAATTTAATTAGTGAATTAAATCTTACTAGTTGGCAACTAATTAAAATAAATGGAGCTAACCATGATTAATGATTAATGCGGTTAAATGGAATTGAGCCGTACAACATCGCCAAGGAATCTTATTGGATCAAGCCCTCCCAAGTCCCACCTCAATATAGGGGTGATACCACTTATGGCTGCATTTAGGTGTCAGTGCATGTGCTCAATAAATAGAGTTGTCACCGCACTTTTTTCTTCTTTTTCTGTTGACTGAGGGGGGTCACCGTGTCACCACGTAGCTATATATATATATATATATATATATAGTCCCCAGTTAATATCACACAGATTCCATTCCATGACAGCCGTAAAGAGTACTTTCTATATTTGAAGTTTTTAACCACCGGAACTTGTAAATGAATTCTTTGGAATTGCAGCACAACCCTATTTTTGAAATTTATTTTTTTACTTTTAAATTATTTTTTATGGGTGATTTTATATTGTTCTATACATTGATATTGAAAATAAATTTAAATAAATAAATAATATTATTTTAATATATTTTTAAATAAAAAACATTTTAAAATACAAGGTTTTAACATGTCGGGGCACGTTGGAGCATTCTTTTTATGGCGGTAAAAAACTCGTCAGAGAAAGGGAGGTCTGGCAAGATCAGACGATACCAAATTATGCGCAATGGAGCTAGCTGTGGTTTGTAGTTCAGATATCAAGCATAGATATTTGTTTTGGGTACTGTGGGGCTTCTTAATTATTCCAATATTCGGCATAAAGTCGTGATGAGGAATTCAAGAGCATCAAGGACAACAATGAAATGGCAAACGCTAGCTAGGTTATTCAAAGGAGAAGGGGGAGGGTCGAGGAGACTTGCGAAGAAACCACCAACCTGCAATCACATCCATGTTTCTCAAGCATTGAACAATATGGATCAGATCGCCACTTCCAGTTGGGAAACAACTCATTGGAGCACTATAAGAACGTCGTCCCCCGCCGGCCCCTCGCATCTCCTTCATGTCATCTGTGCACGGAGCAAGCAACACTTGTACTCTCCCCTATCATTTCAAAATTTATATCGCATCAAAATTGTGCCTCACCAGCACTACATGTGCCTGCCCCTACGTATCATCACCCTTTCGAGGCAAGAATTAGATGTGGGCTTTTTTTGTTTTTATTTTTTTATTTTTTTGCCTTTTGTTATCGATCATGTTATTAGTTAGGTTCTATATATTCTCACCTTTGTCAAAATGGGTCTCTTTAATCCGAAGAAACGAATAGTCCGAAGGCTTCTATTCGAAGGAAGACAACCATCGAAGCTGAGTTTTTGAGTCCGATCAGTTTTTCTTCATTTTCATTTACCACTCACAAATATTTGATAGCATGTCGCTCTCATCCGACGGGGAAAGCCTTGATCTTGAGTGGACTTGGCCCATGGTAATTAAGAGCTTTGTTAGGCCTTCCATGATGTTAATTAAGACCTCGAGAGACGCTACCTAGATGGAAGAATTCGTCTTCTTTTTCACTATAAGAAAACAAAACTAGTAGAATTAAGCATGGAAGATCTGTGATTACATCCTTAAAAAGCAGAACAAAAAACAGAGAGGAGACATCGATTGCTTAGGCACATGACCCACTTGAAATTGTGGTCAGGCTCGATCGATGATGTTATCAACAGAACCACGGTATTATTGATCAGTGGGGGTTTCCGGTGTGAATGGCAAATGATTATTTTGGACTTTCTTTACGAGAAATACATGAAATGCTAATCACATTGACTAAATGAACAATACAAAGACGTTAGAATTATTGCGTCCTTGAATTTGAATGATGTTTCATTTCAAAAAAAATGCAGTTGCAATATGGAAGCGCTTTCTTAACTGCAATTATGAAGGTGCGTGACCGACTTGTACCGTACGAGAAAGGCATCATCTTTTATTTTTACCACCTCCCATTTCTCTCTTTGTAGTCAATCCTGGCTTCTGTTTCTAGCCATTCAGAAGCACTTTTGTATTCCAATCGGTGGAAATATTCCGGGGCCCGCCGCAATCAATTTTTACAATAAAAGATCATGGTAACTCACAATTTTCTCATCTGACTTGGTGATGATTGAAGCGAAGATCTTAGTCTTTGTTGATTGGGTAGGTTCGCTTGGTAGAGATTTGTGTTGTTCATGAACTGTTGTCTTGTAGTTGTGTCCAGACCATGTGTATTCTTGAATTTATATTAGTGGACTTACTCACCACCATTTTCTCTCGTCTTTTTCAATATGTTTTCAATGAATATTACTTAATGAATACAAATTTCTTCTTTTTCAACATTTGTGTGTAGACACATGCGCCTCTGTAACGGGTTAATAATAATTTTTTTAATATAAAAAATATATTAAGTGTCTTGAGTCTAATATTAATACCAAATTCAATGCTATTAAATTCAGTTAGAGGTGAAAAAAGTCTTATAAATTTATTTTCTCTTTACTGTATAAAAAAATTAAATAAAAAAAAATCTAAAAAGATAAAAAAATATAATTAGAAATATCTAGCTGTCCAGCCAGACCCAGCACCTTTCAAAAGCGATTTAAGTTTGACTTTCAAGTCAAGCCCAACAAATTTTGAGACAGAAAATAAAAAAATAATGCCTCTAGTAGCATTTTTTGATTAAAAAACAGCAAAAACAATGCTTCAATGACGTAACATAACAGTATTTGCTTAACTATGAGAATTTAAAAATGTAATAATAATTGTTTTTTAAAGTATTTTTAATATAAAATGTATTAAAATAATTTGTTTTTTAAGAAATATTTTTAATATAAACACATAATTGAAAAATATATATACAAAAATTAATTTAAAATAGATAAAAAAATAAAATAAATTTGTTTTTTGAAAAATAGGTTTAAAACTAAAAAACAAGCAGTGAGAGGATTTACAACTTACAACATCCAAATTTGTAGAGGGAGAGGCAAGTCAAAAAAAAATCCAGTGGGAGGACAACCATCATTCATTCATGTTCTATTATTCTTTCGCTTTTATCATTGAGTAGTAAATTCAATATCCACCGATCGATCCAATATTCTCCTGCATAAAGGAAGAAAGAGACATGATTTCGATCTTGAAGGTTTTTCTCCGAAATTGAAATCAAGGGAACTAGCTAGGTAATGATAGTGATAGGAATTAAGATTAAATGATCTTCCCAAGTGGACATAATTAAGTGCATCCCATGGAATCCTACTGCTACATTTAGAAACTGCATCCTCGCGCAACCCAGAAGTCATGAATAACACACTTGATTTCTACAGGAGTAAATTAACCGATCAGATGATCGATGCAGTGGTTATAAGCATGTTTATATATTGATAGGTTGTCGTTTAGATGATGTAGAGTCCATGTATTACTTGACCCTCTTGATTTCTTCATTAGCAAACCTGTTGGCGTATTATAGCACCAATGATTATCACTGCAATAATGAAACGACGGGTGCATGCATGGTGAAGAAAGCAAAATCTACTCCTGCTAAAAAACATACGCATACATCCGCCCCTTCTCTCTCTCTCTCTCGCTCTCTCTCTCTCTCTCTCTCACACACACACACACACGCACACGCAAATGAAAAGAGCCTTGTTCATCATAATTCATAGCAAGTGGGAAAAAGGAAAAAAGTCATTCAAATGATGCAGTACTTTCGACTCCATCCCTCCAAACTCTTACCAGTGTATTTCTCTTCCATTTTGTCAGTCTTTCTCCTCTGACTCTCTCTGCCCAGGTTATCTGACTGTGCCAGTGACGATGACCAAAAGGGTAAATAAAATGGTGAGTAATAATTAATCCGACCCCAAACCTTCACTAATCCAAAACCCAATTTGGTCCGATCCTAAATCTTTTTGGAAAATGGAAACATAACCATCATTCAGCTAGTGAGAATATGTCCAAAACTAGTCCGTATCAGCCAATGACCTATGCAATTGCCAGTTGCCAAAGCCAGCCTCCCAAAATAATTTCAAGTGTAAATGTACAAACTGCAAAAAACCCAGTTATGCCTCACATGTTTGCATCACTTTCTTGGGCTTCCACTCACAAGCTAGCACGAAGAGAAATATGACAGTTACTGATCAGTGTTATCCATAACAGGCTTTCTCAGCGATAACTTTTGTCTCAAATTTGGTCATAATCATAAATGTTCGATTTGACTGGTCTAACATTTCAGAGGCAATCAGGTGCAAGGTCGGTCCATGAAGCTTGAAGGTACATGGGTGAACAACCACGTAGCCTAGAGTGCCGTTCTATAAACCTGCACCAGCCATAAAATGGTCAACATCAACAAACCCGTGCACCCTGCAGGCACGCTGGCCATGGTTCTTTCTGGCCATTAATTTATTTCAAAACTTGATCTGGGTGACGATGCAAGGAACTTTAAATAATTGCCTCTCAAGTCTCCAAAGAGCAGTGCAAGAAGAGAGATTGCTTGTAATCTTATCATCTGCAACTCTAATCTTATTGTAAGATAGTGAAATGAAAACTTGGCCACGATATAGAAAATGACAGGGTTGTTTTTGTGGACTTAAAAAGTCGTAAAACTTGATGTTTCATGTCGATCGCAGTAGTACTGTAGGTGGGCTTCAATAGCCTATATATGCATAAAATTAAAGTGGTGTGTAAACAAGGGTTTCTTTCTGTAAACTCTTAAAACGCCAATGGAGCGCTTTGGCACATTCAATCTCACTACACTCAATCCGATTGGGGCATTTGTGTTCCTAAAGAGTTTAGGGTGCTTGATTTAACGGGAGAATCAAGAAATGGTAAATGAAGAAAGTAAAGCACATACAAAAGCAGCTGTTATTTTCGCAAATTGACAAGCTCCAGCATCTCCACAAAACCAAAACAAAATTACGTAATCATCAAACAGCAAGCTAGCAACCATCATTTTCGGTCAATCGTTAAGCTGGGGACCAGCCACAATGAACGACTCAATATAGACAAACATGAAAACAGGTCACAGATTCAAAGGGCTTAATTTCCATGGTAGGACCCTTCCATTAGCAGGCTAGATAGAGACCATCTTTAGATTCTACAGTAACAAAATGTGATTGCAACTCGAAACGAAGTGCAAACATATACAGAATTCAAAGAACGCATGTGCATATCTTTTTCAACAACAGCAATTAGAAATGGACTTAAGAAACAATAATGACATGGATCATGTTAAAACCACCATCCAGTATTCTACAACTTGGTTTTCTATACAACAAGCTAACATACAGTACATTTTCGCATGTTAGCACCAAGCATTGAAGCTCTTTTTGCTTGGATGTGCTCCCTGTTTCCATCATGACACTCTAACAAAACAGTGATGCAACTAGAGAAGTTTCAACAATCGTTGTCAGCACTAATCTAGCAAGTTTACCATGTCCCTTTTCCCTGATTGACTAAAAGCAACACGAAATACATCAATCAATCAAACAACAAACATTACCTTATCGGATAGTGTTATCTTATCATAGCTAGATCAAAAAACAAAACAAAAGCAAGTCTTGCACTTGCATAAATCATTGAGCCAACTACTTTCTAAACCTTTTCATTATCCTTTGGAAATACAATACTGAATACGTTACAGATCCTGCCAAGAGCCCCCCGCCCCACCCCCGCCCGCACCCATTTTTTTCTTTTTCTTTTTTTCCTCTTCGTTTTTGTTAATGAATGAAATCCCCAAATCTCTTCTGCAGCTAGAGGAGCAGTTCCAAGCAAATGCTTCTGCTTCAGGATGTTACAACCAAACGAGAGCCATGCGAGACCTCAACTGCTTCATTGAGAATTACAAGAATTGAAGCAGCACAAATCCAGCCTCCAGTTCCAGTTCAGTGCTCACATCTGGGGTCTGCGTGGCGAGTTGAAAGTCTATTTTCCTCAACTTTGTAGGAAAAGGCATGTCATCACAAATAGTCCACCAACCATTCTGGGCCGTTATATTACCTTAACTGAAGCAAACTATGATTTAAGGGGCTGACCAAATTAAGCAAAGCAGGCAGGGTGCAGCAAGTTAAACCGGCTCACATGGCAGTCAAGGACAGTTGGGACGTTTTTGGGCCATCAATGACATTTAGACAACATGGCCTTTTTTTGAGCCTCCACAAGATGCATGCACAATTGTTCTGAGCCCTGAAAGTTAATGCACTCCTTGGCCTTCGCATCAGCATTATAGTGGGGACGCAAGAAGACTCGAAGAGAGTGTGTGTGTGTGTGTTTTTTTTTGCAACAGAAGCAGATTTGAACATATTTAATGCCAAGTACCAGTGAACCACTTCCACTAATTAATCACAGTATGATAATATTGTGGTGAACAATGTGAAGTTAGCTGGCACCAAATTGGTGCAGCTAAGTCAACAAAATGGGCACCAATTCGGTGCCACTTGCAGCACCAATTGGTGCCCCTTTGTCCTTTGCTTGGATGCTTGCCTATAAATAGGCAGTGCATCCAAGCTTATTTTGCACACCAAGAGAGAAATAAAAGAGAAGAGGAGAGTGAGAGAGGGAAAGTAATCCCACATAATTGTGAGGTATTTTGTGAGATAGTAAGTGAGGTGTTTTCTCCTAGTAATAGAGAGATTTCAGTTGTTCTCCTATTGTTAGAGAGAGGTTGTAATTCCCACATTACTTAGTAAAATCCTTCTATACTTGCCCGTGGACGTAGCCAAATTGGGTGAACCACGTAAATTCTTGTGTGTCTAATTTCTCATTTTACCTTGTCCCTTACCTTTTATCTTGTCGGGTTTGCATGCCAGTTTCCTAACA
>Ga0325411_1008058_pt1 | contig 11434 bp, 7 predicted proteins | sample PopdelMetagenome_13_FD_206181 | JGI IMG/M metagenome (GOLD analysis project Ga0325411, IMG submission 206181) | Populus deltoides microbial communities from Bellville, Georgia, United States - Xylem-PdIQD-R4 | ecosystem: Host-associated > Plants > Phyllosphere > Stem > Wood/Secondary xylem...
CCTATTTCCACTACACAAAGTACGCTAAACACTCTTCTCCTACCCCTCCTCCTCGTTACCCTAATAACCTTAATTTCCACCACCATTCCAACTTTCTTGAACCGCCTCCGCCGCCACAAACACCTCCTCCTCCACCGTCATTCCCACAATTCTCCCCTCGAAACCCCCATTTCTCCTATAACCCTAGCCCAAATCATCCCCAAATTCACGATAACTATAACCACCAGCGATCGCACCATGACCTTCCTCACTCAACTCAATTGCCTTGGGTTTCTCATCAATTGTACGATGACCGTCAACCGCCGCGTCGTTTACCCGAGTTCGATCACTGTGTCCATGAACCCCGACCCGATTTTACGTTTTTGCGTGATGATCATATGCAAACTAGGCATGAATTGGAAGGTGATCCTAATCCTAACTCTAGATTGGTTCAGGACCGTAATGTTGTGACTGATGGTGAGAGTGAGCATCGTCGTCGTCGTGGTGAATTTGGATCTAATTCTGATAGATCTTCTTCTAGTGTTTTCGGAACTGTTTCGAATCAACTGAGGGGTTTCAAGTCGAATTCAGGGAATTATGAGAATAGGCGCCGTTTGAATTATGATTATCATGAGAAGGGGAGTGCCAACCAGAGGTGGGTTCATGACAGAGAGATTATGGGCGAATCGCGTGATTCATTGATTGAGTTGGGGAGTAACGAGATTGGTGATGGTGAAAATAGGATTCTTGCTGGGAAACGTGAGCATTATAGGATTAGAGAAGGGAATTTGGAGTTGGAAAGGAATGGTGGTAAAAGAAGTAGAGAGGGTAGTTATGAGTTTAATAAGACTCCAAGGAAGCAGTTACAGAAAAAGAGTGCTCTACTTAGGCTTCAAAAGCCTAGTTATAGGAATAGAGAGGATGAGAGAGTGCATTATTCGAGTTATGCTGATTATACTAAATCTAGTCCTTTTAGAGGTAAACATCAGGAATCCGGTTTTGAAAGAGGCAAAGATAAAGATAAGGTCTTGCATGCAGATCGTGGGATGGTAGAGGGAGCAAGAGAGAGAAGTCCAGTAGAGCTTGATGTTTCTTTCAAGTCTAATTCGTTGGTAGCCAAGGCAATTTTGACGCCTACTTTAAGTTCTGCAGGTGCTTCTGAAATGAATTTGACACCTAGGAATAGAAAAGTTAGGAAAGTGTTGGTCCCTGCTAAGGATAAGGATTGTTTGAATTCGTCAATGCATAAACCCAACAAGGTTGCATTGGGATTGGACGAAGCTGCAGGTGTTGCAAATAAAGCGTCTAGTTCTAAGAAGGAGCTAAAGAAGTCTAAAGAGGTAGTTACCGCTTCTGGTATTACTAATGTGCGAGATAGTAGCTCACTGCCTATGAAGAGGACTGTGTCCCTTAGAAGTGGAACCAATCTTGTTTCTGGTAAAACATCTTCACTCAAGGGTGGAAAGAAGAAAAAAGTTGTTAAGAGAGTAGTGAAGAAAGTTGTAAACCATAAGTCAACTTTATCAAGTTCACAGCCAACAAAAACTTGTGATGAACCTGTGAAAGCTGATAGCTTTGCCTATAAACCAACTGAACCCATTGACCCTGACAAGGCTGCTACTGTGGCTGGCATTGTTGATCCACAGCCTTGTCCAAATGAAGCTACAGCGATGCCTAAGAATGACAAGGTGGAGAGATTTGATAAGTTTATGGAATCAGGGCTGGTTGGCGCTGGTGCAGATTCTGGTAATTTATTTGTATTTAATATCAATGGAAATAAGAGCCGCTCAGCTTCTCCCTCAGGCTTTTCAAATCACGAAGAAACCAAATTTGGTGAGAGTTTTATAAATGGTGATTGTGACAAAGGCTTGCATGCTATTGCAGATACTGAAAACAGTTTAAAGAAATCACTAGATGAAACATTTAGATCCGATATTGGTGGTGTTGAAGATGTCAGCAAGCAGCCTTGTCAGAATGTAGATTCTTGCTTGTTTGAGGACAATGCTGTGAGGGGATCTCTCAAAGTTTTGGATTATATGGAAGGCAATACTGATTTTGGTTCATTAAGTTCAGAGAAAACAATAATTCATGAAGGTCCTATGAATACTTGTATGCCTTTGATGGGGTTAGATACTGCTTCAATGAACTCACAAGAGAGAATAACAGTTTTTGACGCGGGGGCATCTGATGTTGGTTGCAAGGAGCCCTGCAGAAATCTAGGTAGTCCATCAGCTGAGAATGGCATCACTGATCTACTTCAGGGTGCTAGTTTCCCTGCAGTAAACAATAGAAGTTTCTCTGTATCTATTTCAGGGGAAACAGGAATTCAGAATGATGTCATACGACCCAATCAGGGAGTAGGGACCATTTTGGTTTCTCCCAGCTGCTGTACCAATTCAGAAGAAATTAATATTTCTGTCCATGGAACTGGTGATGATTTTTGTGAGCAGATATCTCAAGATGGGGTTACTAAAACATTGGAGAGTGCTTCCATCGGAGGTTCTCTAGATACCAAGGTTTCTGCAGGTGGCAGTGACAAGGATGCAACTGACATTACGAAGAATGATAAAAAAATTGAAGTTCCTCAGTTAGATTTGTCAAGGACAGATGTATCTTACATGCATTTGGATCCTGTAAATATGGTCACCAGTACCACTGCACATTGGGTGGATAAAACCTTGAGATTATGTTTTGAAGACAGTGCTACAGCTGAGTGTACATTTTCTGGTTCCCAATTTGTGGATGTTGGCTCACAATCTTGTAATATCGTCAGTGTCCTTAATGAGGGCAGTTTAACAGATGTTTCAGCGGGTGAGGATTCTGTCAGGAGGAGTGATGATGTTGGTCCAAGTAATGTTTCACCAAGGAATGAAAAGAACAGAAAGTTCTCTGCTCCTCAACTGGAATTGAATTCTCCACTAGAATCTGACGCTGACGAGGGACCTGTATTTGCAGGTAACTCTACATCAGGTATGGAAGTGCCCTCCAATTCTGGTGATGGTCAAACACTGCCAGAAGAGGAAGCTGTAGTGTCTGATATGGATTTTCTGTGTACTTCTGACTTTCTGCCTGCACAGAAGCGGATCACTGCATCGCTTGAAAATTGTTCAGCAGGAGAGCACACGGTGGCTGCAGTCAAAGATGCATTTGAAGATGATGGTCAAAAAGATGTTAAATCTCATTTCGCTGTTGAGGAACTGGCGGTTACAAAAGTAACATCCCTTGATCTAGTTGTATTGGGAGGCAAGGACATCATAAATGCTACTCCAGTTGTGGTTGGAAGTAGCAATCCAAATGACTCTATGGATGTTGATGCTGGTGAGGGAGACAAAATGGACATTGATGCTGCAGAGGAGCAAGTTGTTATTGACGGTGGGATTGATCCGTGCCAAATCCCTTCAAAACTTCAGACACAGGTCTTGACTGAAAAATTGCCAGGTATAGATGTGGAGGATAGTGATTTTCATGGTGTGAAGAACAATTCGCCTTGTATGTCAAACAACCTATCTTCATTTGAAGATGGCTTTGGAGTTTCTACTATCAATTCAAGTGAGGAACTTATGGCGTTTGTACCTGAGACACTGTCTGATAGGGGTTTGCCAGAAACCTTGCCTGATGTCCTGGGCACATCGTTAAGCAAAAATCCAGTTGAAAAGGTTCATGGGTATCATGATAAAATTCTAGCTGAGAGGCCTGCAATTAATGTTGGTTCTAACTCATCTATATGTACAACAAGTTCACAGAGTGGTAAAATTGTTTTAAAATCAGATCATGCAGTAGAAGGTGATCGGCTGTTGGCTCGAAGGACAGGGCATTTTCCATCACAGGATTCCAAAATAACAACTCGGACGCAGAATGCTGTGAGTGGGCAATTATATGGAAGGAAGAACCAGACTAATTGTGCTGTATCTGAGATTTATCCAGGTCGCTCATCTATTGTTTTTACTGCTTCAAAGAGTACAGCTTCTTCATCTCGCAACTCAAAAACTCAAACATGGCATCGAACTGATAGTTCTTCTGATTCTGCTCCACCAGCAAAAAAGGCATTCTCGAGCACTGTTAATGCACGAATGCAATTTCCTAGGAAAACTGATAAGCTCCAGATCACCTCTTACATTCGCAAGGGTAACAGTCTTGTTAGAAAACCTATTTCAGTTGCTCAATCCCCGGATCCTCATGGTTTGAGTTCTTCTGTATATCAGCTCAACTCTTCTGGTACTAATGAACCAAAGAAGAGTACTGGCTCTGACAGTAGAATTGATATTGTGGATAAGGTTGATGTTGTGAGAAAAGGAGGCATGAATGCTTCTTGTGAGAGACCGAGAACACCACCTCTATCAAGTGTCCCTAAAATACCAAATCAGGCAACTAACGCTTTGGGGGTTCGGGTATCTTCCCCATTAGCTGAGCATCTTCACTCTCTTTCTACTGAAACTGCAACAGCCCCAGCAGAATTTATGGAAAGCAATGATGTTCCAAAGTCTTCTGACAATTTGTTGAAAATTTCAGAATCTCCAATAACTCAAAATAGCCAAATTAATAATTTGGAATGTAATGGTGATCTAAATGAAGATAATAAGGTAGTTTTGGCAAATGTCAAGAACCTAACATATGTTAAGAGAAAATCAAATCAGTTGGTTGCAACTTCAAATCCATGTGCATCTTCTGTACAAAATGCCTGTAACACATCATCATCTGATAGCTATTACAAGAGGAGGAGAAATCAGCTAATTAGGACTTCACTGGAAAATCAGGTCAAGCAGACAACCAGCATCCCTGATGAAAGTTTGTCAGAGGGACAAACTGCTCTTTACTCTTTTTTCAGCGGAAATTTTAGTAAGAGACGACTGTGTAAAGGTGTGTTTGATTAACTTATTTCTTGCACACGTTCTAATCCTTGTGAGCATCAATCTAAATAAACTGATTGATTACGTGGCTTATGTATCTTGCAACGGTTATACATTTATTATTTTGATAGCACTTTCAACACAGGAACATTTTAGGTATTGTATCCTATCATAGTCATGCTAGAAACCTTTTTTTAAGGGGTGGGTTCACGTAGTCCTGGTTCAGAGCTAAAGGCATCTCTGGATTAGAGTGGTGAGATTCTATATTAGCATGAGCATCTAAGCACTTGGCATGTTCAGTGTAACAGCTGCAGAGCAGCTTTTATTGACTATTGTTATTGTTGATTTATAGAAGATAGAAATATATGTTTCTCACCTTAGGTTCTGTTTTAGATAAAAATCTCTCACCTTATGTTCTTCTCCACATTCCAGTGTTTCTGTTCAATGTGTTCTTGCCTAAGCTATTGGTTTAGTTACTCCGAGGGAGGAAAATTGAGAGCGCTTGGTATGAGCCATTTTTTAAATTGATTGCATCTAGGCCAAGGACATGGCTGGTAGATGAAGTCTCAGACACATGTATTGTATTAATTTCCAGAATCCATATGAAGAGATAAAGTTGGGATCCAGTTTTAGGTTCGAGAGGCTGGAGTTCAGGCAATCCTGCTGCTTGTATCATATATCTAGGAATGAACTGGCAAAATAATCGGAATAATTTAATTTCTATTCACTGATTTTCAGTAAGAAGATATAAATTTGTTTGTGCATGCATCATACATCATGGATTCTTTGGTCCAGCGATCACCCCTAGTTTGGATGTGGCATGCTGGAGTACTTACCTAATGTAATCAAGTTAGTCCGAACTTAAGTTTCAAAAACTGTTTTGGAATCATCTTTTTTTGTTCTCTCTAAAACAAAATGTATGTGGGTTGTTATCTTATACTAGAAATTGAATAGTTTGAAGATCCCAAGTATTCTAATATCCTTTAAACATTATATGGAAATTGAAGTCCTAGCTAAAACTTGATTGTTGAATGGCCTGTGCTTATGAATGGTACTTTTATTAAGCATAGACATTCTTTTCACAACTTTTTTATATCTGTTTTATAATGTCAGTTGTAGCTAATTTTTTTCAAAATTTTTTTGTTTTCTGCAAGTCAACTAATTGTTGCTATGATCAGCTGTAGCCCACGGTGGATAAAATCATAGCTTACTCCCTGAGTATAATTTGAAAATGTTGGGATAGCTTTTCATCATTTTGTAGCAGCTCTAGCTAACATTAATTGTTAAATGGCCTCTGCTTATGAACGCAACTATTTATTAAGCATAGACATTCTTTCCGGATCTTGCATTCTCATTTTTAATTTCAGCTGTAGCAGTTCTGTGTTTTCCCCTGTTTTCCCCTCTAAACATATGTATTGGTGTGTTTCTGCAAGTTAAGTATAGTGGATTAAAGTCATAATTTGCTCCCAGTGGATTAATTTGCAGATATTGTTGGAATAGAGTTTTTGATCATTTTATTTTGGCATGACAACATTCATTATAAAAGAAACTGAAGTTGGCTATCCGTTTGCAGTCTTGACAAAGACCCGTAAACATTCTAAGTTCTCTTTGGTCTGGACACTGCATGGTGCACAGTTATCAAAGAATGATGGTGATTCATTGCATCATGGGAAGGTCTTGTCTCATTTGTTTCCCTGGAAAAGAGCTACGTATTGGAGAAGTTTCTTGCCAAAACCATCTTCAATTTCAAATCATAGTTCCTTATCCTCAATTGGGTACAATGGCTTGTGGTGTTTTCGTTTATGTTTCTGCAGCTTATTTCAGTTTATCTGATGTGTACCTTTGCAAAAAATATAAAAATTTCTTAATCTTTTTTAGCAGGAAACTGCTACTGTTGAGAAAGAGGAATACAGTTTACACAAGGTCAAAACATGGATTTTCACTTCGAAAATCCAAGGTATTAAGTTTTGGTGGGTCTAGTTTAAAATGGTCAAAATCCATTGAAAGGTACTCAAAGAAAGCTAATGAGGTCAGTTGGGCTGGATGGATGACAGAGGCAAAATTTTTATTTTTTTTCCTATTTTAACAGCTTCGAAGTCTACTTATGTTCACTTTGCAAATGTAAGGGTTTCATCACTCTCAATAATTTTCCTTTCTGCTTCTATGCAGGAAGCTACCTTCGCTGTTGCTGCGGTAGAGAGGAAGAACAGAGAACGGAGAGGTGCTGCCCATGTTGCTTCTCCAACAAAGAGTAGAAACAGTTCTTCTCGTAAGTTAGCTCATAGTATGGAGCTGCACCGAATATGCAGTGGTTCTGGTGTTTGTTGAAGTGTAATATAACGGAATTGAAAAGTTTCTTGCAAATGGAGACATCTGTGAATGCTTTAATGATTATTTTGTGTAATAAAGTGGGTATTGAACTTACAATTTTTTGCAGGAGAACGCATTTTTCGTGTTGGCTTAGTTCACTACAAAATGGACTCTTCAAAGCGGACTCTTCAGAGGATATCAGGTGGTCCTTTATTGATCTTTTCGTTGTTCATGTTTTAGGTTCGTTGTTTGAAATAGAAATTGATTTTATCTACACTTTGGGCTTTGGATGCCTCTAGTTTTATTTTGCTTTGGGCATTATTAACTTGGTCTATGCCACCAAATTGGTGTTTAATAAGCGAAGAGAATGATTTGTAGGTGATGAATCATCATGCTCTGGGGCCCTTCAAAAAGAAAGGGATGCCAAGAAGTCATATGATCCGAGGAGATTAATGATTGGGGAAGATGAGTACGTCTTTGTTTACATTGTTTTGCATAACTTTAATTTCTGGTGAAATTAGTATATTGTAAACTGCTGATCTGTTAGAAATTTGTAGTTTATGGTTTGGGTTACTGGGTTATAAAAGTGGCTGATCACAATTTGTTTTTTTTACCAAAACTGGCAGATATGTGCGAATTGACAATGGTAACCAGCTTATAAGAGATCCCAAGAAGCGAACTCGCATTTTGGCTAGTGAAAAAGTTCGATGGAGTTTGCACACCGCAAGATCACGATTGGCTAGAAAGAGAAAGTACTGTCAGTTTTTCACAAGATTTGGGAAATGCAACAAAGATGATGGAAAATGTCCCTTCATTCATGATTCCTCCAAAATTGCAGTCTGCACAAAGTTTCTGAATGGTTTATGTTTCAATCCTGAATGCAAATTGACTCATAAGGTTGATAGAAGATCCAGTCAAAAGAACTTAACGTCCCTGTTTCAAATGGCTGATTTGCTTTTGTTGACACTCCACCTTGATTTTGTTTCTTTTGCAGGTCATTCCGGAAAGGATGCCTGATTGTTCTTACTTTTTGCAAGGTGCTCCTCCCTTCCCCCTTCTATTATGCTTTTGTATAATCTATTGGTGATAATGCAGGAATGTGAGAAATTTTCTGGCAGGCCTTTGCACCAATAAAGACTGCCCTTACAGACATGTGCGCGTCAATCCTAATGCTTCTATCTGCGAAGGATTTCTCAGGGGCTATTGTGCCGATGCGAATGAGGTATTGGCATATTCTTTATATTCAAGTAACTTCTTGTTATTGTTTGACTTTTGATGAATAAGTAGTTCTATTTCGTTCAGAGGAGAAAAACATGTGCCAGTTGCTGCTAAAATGATTTACATTACTGCATACAGTAAGATTACAGGGACATGAAAACAATATTCAGCCCATTGCTACGAGACGAGATGCTCTCCATTTACCCTTAAACACCCAGTGATAAAGCCCCTCTAATAACCATTATCATCTGTTTTTTCTTTTTCTGGTAACAGATGTCGTGATACCAATCATGCTGAACTGTCAAAACCCTGGCATCTAACAGAATAGCTTTTCTTGAACTGACCTTTTTAAATTATGGATAAAACCTCTGGTACCCTTACAACCATGCTCGGCACAAACATTAAGCGAAGACATTTGACATCGCCATATTGTGAGCAATGACCATGGTGCTGTGTGAGCTAAGGAACCAAAACTCAAAGCTCAGTGTTCATCTTGTATCCCTTAACCAAGCGTTGTTCAAGCAAAAACCAAATCACACTGCTTAGATGGTTGCACTTCATGTGATTTTATCTTTAGGTCTGCCCATCAACCTGATCTTCGTTTCCTCAAAACTACAGGCTGACACAAGTTGTTCCTGGCCATTGCTTTAAGATTATCCAATTGATTAGGCTTTGGGATAAACAAGTTTTTAGAATATTTGCTTGATACTATTTATGATGATCTCTTAGAGAGATCTCTTTTTTTTTTTTTTTTTAAATGCTTGATAACTCTCTCCCCCCCTCCCTCCCTCTCCGCGCACACACTTCACACAAGCTGTAAGTGTAAATGCAATATAACTCTGCTATACAGTGTCTGAAGAAGCACAGCTACGTCTGCCCCACCTATGAAGCAACAGGATCCTGTCCTCAAGGATCCAAATGCAAGCTACACCATCCTAAGAACAGAAGCAAGGAAAAGAAAAGCAAGCGATCACAAGATAACAATGCTCAGGGGCGATATTTTGGTTTGATGCACACCAGCACTACTGAGCTGAGAAATCCAGTGCCTGGAAAACTCAATGTGCTAGATAATGATGCTATTTCTTTCAAAGGAAGCATTGCTGATTATATCAGCCTTGATATTATTGATGAAGTGGTAGAAAATACCATTCCAGCAGATGAGCACACAGCACTTGGTGATAGTGATCCTTTGGAATTGCAATTAGGTGATCTTGATGAGCTAATTAAACCTTTCCGTATAATGAACATGTGACGCTAAGATCACTGGTAGCTCAAATGTGAAGCATCGAGTTTGTGCCATTTATGAAGTCAATTGTACATAAGGTAGATCAGGTTTTAGCATATTCTGATTCCTTCATTGAGCAATAGAATGGTCGGGGAAAGTAGGGACATGATTTTGATGAGGTTACACTGATTTTGATGAGCTTGTAACCTTCTGTGCCTGTGCATGGGGTATTTGTTAGTTTTCTATTCGGAACAGTAATATCAATGGCAAATCCTTCTGTTTTCTCATCTTTTAATTTCTTTTTTCATATATAGTTTATTTATTTATAGGAATGCATTTTGTGGCTTCCGTTGTGTACATAATACAGTGTAATAATTCATTAATGAAATGATGCTGCCAAGCTTTTGAACTACAAAGAATGAGGTGGGGCTTGTTTGTCTTTCCAATTTCTCTAATGCTGTTCTTTCCATGTTCTTTTGGTCCAACAATACAACCGTTATCCCCATGGAGGTTGAAAGTGCTGTGCTGTGCTTAAGAAGCTATGGCCCTGTGTGTAGGCATGGCTCTGAAGTTGAACTTGCATGAGCTTGAATGAGTCGTGAATCTTTTTCAAATTTAATTGCTGGAAAGCAAGGGGAGCCCTCGCTGTTCCAAAAATTTCATATCTGTATAGAGATATTCTAGGTCCTTTTTTTGCACGTCTGAGTTGTAGGACCATTTTCAAAATTAACTTCAATGACGACTTGAAAAACACATGAAATAATTTTAATGATGTAAATTATTGAATACAAAATGTATTTCGCATTCAAAATTCTCTTCTTTTATTTATGCATTTTTTTTATTTGACAAAGCCATGAATTATTTTTTAATCAATAGCATGTATTTTTTAATAAAAAATTAAAGCAAATAAAATAGGACTCTATAGGGATTCTAATAATTTAAATTTAGAAGGAAAAGATGTATTTGTTTGAGCGAAACTCTCTTTTTGTTATTTATTTTATTTCCATGAAAAATGCTTTTTTACTTATTATAAGTATGGTTTTTTATATAAAAACTTATCATAATATGTGAATCAATTTTCAACAAAGAAATAAAAAATAATATCTTGATTATTTTTATGTGATTGTATGAAAAATAAAAGAATAATTAATGGTACAAAACAATTTAAAAAATCGACAACAAAAAACAAAAAAACAAATTTTATTCTTATTTAATAGTCATGTCCATTTTTAAAAAAATATTATGCATATTATTTTCAAGTATAATTATTAAAAAAAATTAAAAATATAACCATAAAAATCCCTTATCTTATTGAAAAAAATATGATGGGAGAAAATGATTTTTGAAACATCATTTTAATTATTTAAAGAGGATTATATATGCACGAGGGCCACGAGAGTTTATACGTTTGTGTATCTAAAATACAAAAACTAAAAATTGAATTAAATAAAAAAACTCTTTCCTATCTTTTTTTTTTATCCAGTATATGGAGAGATCCAAACCTCATAAATTAAATACCCCTCTTCAAAATAAATTTATCAATATCAAAATTGATATTTTTTTTATATTGTTGAATTGTGACCAACTAAAAACTCTGTTTTTTTCCCCTCAATAATCTTATCTTTCCTCTCTCAAAGGATTAAAACATAAAAAAAATAAAAATTTAATGACTAAAATAACAAAAACTATCCTAGCTCTGCCTGACAGGAAGACCAATGGGAATTGGGAAGCCATCCGAGTTCTCTTCTGTTACATACTGCAAACTCTAACACCTCTGACGATGAGTCATGAACAAGGCAGGGGAATGATTTTGAACAGAGCCATAGCGGGAAACTTCAAAATCACCAAATGCACC
>Ga0325411_1008062_pt1 | contig 11429 bp, 5 predicted proteins | sample PopdelMetagenome_13_FD_206181 | JGI IMG/M metagenome (GOLD analysis project Ga0325411, IMG submission 206181) | Populus deltoides microbial communities from Bellville, Georgia, United States - Xylem-PdIQD-R4 | ecosystem: Host-associated > Plants > Phyllosphere > Stem > Wood/Secondary xylem...
GATGCTTTATGATGGCCACTTCCTTGAAGGCATTGGAGCTCTGGACTAAAATCCAGATTTCTCTTTAAACTCCATGTTTGAGAAACCTAATATTAGAAAGGGAGTTGATTATCCAAACCTGGGGATATTGCTGGAGTAATTCATTCAGAAGTAGATCAAATATAGCTAGCGAAAGGCATTGTCCTGATAAACCATTCTCCCAAGCCAAGGACAGAAGCTCCCAACCATGGGGGCATGAACACACTAGTCAGGAAGATGAAAGAGATGTAGGTCACAAATCCAAGGCCCACAAAGTAGTCAGAAAGAAGTTTTTTCAGAACAGAGAAGGCATATATAGTAATAATTACTTTCACAGCCCATGTTAAATTGCTATAGTACCATGTCAACAGTTAGAATTTCTAGCCAGCTCGGACACAGATAAAACCAGTGGACTGGTTTTACTTTATTTATATCCTCAACAAGAATCACAAAAAACACAATAATTTCACTCATTTAAGTAAACGTAATATGCTCTAGTAGCCATGACAGAATTATTGCTGAGCACAGTTGATTCTAATAGCTCAAATTGAATATCCTTCAAATCTATTCAACAGATGCTATGGTTCTGCATGGCTGAAATGACAGCGAGTATTTTAGCAGCTGGGCCATTCTGTTGCTAGACTAAACAGATGATCCCACATGATCCCACTGCCAGTAGCTGGGGTGGCATTTTACTTCCAACTGATTGTTTTGAGAAAATTGCATTGCCCCCTTTATATAAAGAGCATCCACTATGTCCAGATTGTGCCTTCAACATTAAATAAATGTTCAAAAATGCAGGTATCTAAGAGAACAGAAAGATAGAAGCAAGCAAACTGTGTAATAGAGTGAAGGAATGTTGACACCAACCAAATATATTGACTCCAAAATGAGCATAGATCGGAGAGAAGAACCCATCCACAAGACTAATAAACCACCAAAGGATGCGGACTGTGATGGCTACAGGAAGCAGGATGGCACTGCAAAAGCAAAGCAAAGCAAATTATTGTTATGCACCAAGTAAATAAAAATTTAATAAACTGTTTCAAGAAACCTCCAAAGGATATGCGGAACCATGTGATAATGTGAAGCGTTAATATCTACAGTTCTTGATAGTAGTTGAAGGCTTACAGTATGACATGTATGCACAGAGATAGTCCATGGATATGACATTTGACTTAGCATGAAAACCTTGAATCGTGCAAATATTTCATGACTCGCCAGCACTGCAATCATTGAGTTTGGAATACAATTCACGACTTAATTTGCAAAGACTGGCACTCAAGCAAGAATGCAGGGGACTAGACGAGATAAATTCGTGAGGGAAGACCAAGAAAGTAACCATATATATTCCAGATAGTTACATAATTAGCAGAATGGAAGACAAACAGATTCCTTCCCGCCATATTATTGATTTATAATGTCTTGTATCGCTCGAGAGAGTGAAGAAAATTTCCACACAACCGGTAAGGACTGCGAGAATGAGAATACAGATGCAAGTGCTGAGAATTCTATGCACTCGGCAAAACTCTAAGACACTGTCATTTACGTAGCCTGGGAAAATTCAATGCCATTTCTTTCCAAGACAGTGTCTTAGAGTTTTGCCGAGTGCATAGAATTCAGAGGAAGAATTAGTCCTCACCGGTTGTCTTAGAGTTTTCAGAGGAAGAATTAGAGACTCTTCCTTTGGTAATGATATTCTTAATATTTTTATCAGGATCTTGAATGGGTTTCAAACGCTCAAGATCGCTGTCTCTCGTTGTCATTTCTCTCTGTTTTTTCTCCTCTTGATTCTCCTCTCCCTTGCAAGCAGAGAATAAAGAATGCGTCCTCTTTCTAAAGAACCTGCATAGACACGCGGGAGTTTTAACTGCCTCGAATAAACAATTGCTGGCTCCCAACTGGGCTTCAAATTTCGATCAGCGCCATATGTCCCAACTGTAATTGTAATTCTTATAATTACAGTTACAATTATAATTATAAGAAAAAACTAAAACGGATTTTTCATGTGCAGAAACATTGTACACCCATACATGGTGTACTGTGGATTGAATGTTCGTCCACAGTGCGTTTTCTTATTGTTGATAGTTGTTGATAGGGCACAGAAATGTACGGTTTAGTCCCCTTAGATTTGCTTTTTTCTTCAGATCCCTCTAATTTTAGGTGTTTGCATTAAAGGTACAAAACTTCATTTTTAATGTATTTCAATCCCTAAATGTTGGGAGATGAAAGATAAATTTTTCAGAAGAATGGAATTCAGTTATAAAAGAAGCTGATCTTGGTGTGATTTTATTCATTTACCATACTGAAAAAACTAGATTGAAATTAGGGATGATAATGAATATCTATAGATCATATTTCTTAATATTTATACATTACTTATTATCCATAGGGTTTGTATTTCAATCCCTAAATGTTGGGAGATGAAAGATAAATTTTTTGGAAGAATGGAATCCATCATAAAAGAAGTTGATCTTGGTGTGATTTTGTTCATTTACCATGCTGAAAAAAACTAGATTGAAATTAGGGATGATAATGAATATCTATAGATCAGATTTCTTAATATTTATACATTACTTATTATCCATAGGGTTTGTATTTCAATCCCTAAATGTTGAGAGATGAAAGATAAATTTTTCAGAAGAATGGAATTTAGTCATAAAAGAAGTCGATCTTGGTGTGATTTTGTTCATTAACCATGCTGAAAAAACTAGATTGAAATTAAGGATGATAATGAGTATCTATAGGTCAGATTTCTTAATATTTATACATTACTTATTATTCATAGGGTAAGAAATTTAGATATTCATACACTATTCATCGAATTTCAGGTATTCATATGAGTATTCATCATCTATTATTATTTATTATTAAATAAAAAATAAAATAGTTAATATATATTTGAAGTATATATATGTATGTTAAATGATAAAATGGTAAATATTATACATGTATACGCATTTTATATTAATATTAAGATATGTATGTATCATAGTGAATTAAAAAAATGCAAATGTTCTACAAATACATCTATATAATATAAATATATATTTTGGATCAGGTTTCAGACAAGTTTTAGGTAGGGTTTAACAATATCCATATTCTATCCATTATCTTTCAAGTAAGGTAATAATCTAAAAAATATTTATTTATTTGGGTTGGATCGATATTCATCGAGTTCGTATTAAATTGTCATTCATAATTGAAATTCTTAAAATTTATTTTAATTTGATTTAATTTTGAGTTTTTGAACTAAATATTTTAGAGTTGAAATTGGTGTTATTAAGCTTCATAAGATGATTTTAGGGTTTTTTTTAATAAATGTTTTTTGAAATTTAAATTTTAAAGTCCAAAATATTTCGATCCCTGTTTTTTTTTACTCTATGAGATGGTCAGAATTTGTTAAGGAGATGATAGGTATTGTTGTGAAAAGTTTGAGATAATTTCATCCTTAATCATCTCTTCGTCCATCAAATACAAATAAATCACCGAATATGATACAGAATATAAGAGGATAAAAACACTTTCCTCTTCAGCCACTCACCCCAACTCCAATGAAAAATGGACTATTTCAGAACCTAGAACGGAGCCAAAGAGCTCAAGTCCAAGGACACTCAAGCAAAACATGCAGTGTGTGAGAGGCTAAATTATAAATGGGTATGAAAATATAAAAAATAAGTATGGGGTTGCTTGAACTAGAGGAACTAATTTATTTATTGCTTAAAAATATAGTGACTAAGTTATAATTTACTCGAACTAAAAGATTGACAAAGTAGCTAAGCGAAACAAGAAACAGTAATTGAATTGGCAGCTCGAAAATCTTTGATGAACAAGAAAAGAGATGATAACAAGGTCGAAACTGGTGGAGCAACTGAGAGAGAGAGAGAGGGAGAGAGGGAGAGGGAGTGCCAGATCCGATCCCAACACAAGCGTTCTTCTCTCACCATCTTTTCTCCTAAACCCCCATCTCTTCCTGGTATTTACTCTCTTTATTCCCTTTTTTTTCAAATATTTATGATTATTGTCTAAGCTTTTTATATTTTTTATTAATTTTTAATGCCCCAGTTTTTTTTAGTAGAATAGTAATTAGGATTTGTAAATTATTATTATTTGTCATTAGGAGAATACTGATTGGAAACTGTAGTCTTTGTAGTTTCTTAGAGTTAGTATTGCTATTATTGTGAAACAGAGAATTTTGGAAATTTATTTACACTGTGTATTAGTTGAATATAGAGACAAGTTTTAGTTTTGAAACAATTTCGTCGAGAGGTACAGACCTGAACAGGCTTTGATAATGGTGTAGACTGTAGACATTGTATGTCAATTGTGCAAAACCCTTTTTCAGGGTTATATATATCGAGATCGAGCATTTTGAAATAATTGTATTTTAAGCTTTTGCAATTTGTAGTTGTAATCGACAATTGAGAAGTCTTCAATTTTTATTGAAGCAGCTTTTAGTTTTTCTTTTGATTTTGTGGAGAGCGAAGGTTGTGTTCTATCCAAATAGACTTGAATCTTTTATATAAAAATGGTATTTGATTTAGTTACTAAATCATTGAATTAGTGAATCGTTCTCTTGATACCGAAGTTGTTATTTTTCATTCTTTTGACTTCTCTTCAAAAGTTGAAATTGTCGTGCTCCATGCTGTAAAGATTCAAAGATCACACTGAAGATATCATAGGGAGGAAAATTGTATGAAATTAGTTTTAATACATTTTCGTAGTATGATGCTTTCTGCTTGTCTATTTTTTGTTATCAAACTGTTGTTGAAAATGAACAAGACTTTGCACTATTCTTTAAAGAATGAAAGCATGGCTGAAACTACTTGGTCTCAGAGTTTCTGTGTGATGCTTGCGTGTGTTGTTTCGTGGAAAGGAAGAATAGTCTTCATTACAAGAAGTTGGTTATTTCCTTTACTGTTCTGTAATTAAGACAGAAGTCCTTATGTTTTATTGTCTTCTATCTCGCAAGTTTCCACAGTTATTATTTCTTTCCATGACCACATCCCATCAATTTTGATGATCCCTAAAGTTTTTTTTTTTTTTGGCCATGTTTCAGGGCTCTGGGGCAAGCCATTAGATAAATACTAGGCAAAAGTTGATCCAGTTACATGCTGTGATAAAAAATTGTTGAGCCATACAACTCCAGTTCAAACGGAATTAAAATGAAACAAACCCTGATAATCGTTGGATGTGAAAGAGGCAACCAGATTCTTCTTCAGGGTAAATATTTTTTTGATTTGTTACAGCCTCCTTCATTCAAGTTTCTGCTGCGAATTCAGATGACTTAAAATTTTTAGGAACTTTCTGTAATTATATATGTCATCACAACTAATGATTGCAACCTTATTGGTTTCCTGTTAGCTGCTAAGTGTATTAGATATCACTGTGTGTTGCTGACATTAAGTGTAAAATCTTCCCTTAATTTCATGCAGGGCTGATGTCACTGTAGCAATCTTTTGGGCCTTAACATTAAGTATGCTTGTCATATCATCTTACAAGGCACTTTATTTCCGACATTTCTGGCTTTTGTTTCTCATAACATGTCTTGCAATTTTTCTTCCCGTACATCTGAGAAGTTCAAGGGCCCAGAATAGGGAGAGAAGATTGTCATTGCCTTTGTCCACGTGAACATGCTATGGCATTGAAGCATTTCAACCATAGAGCTTTGTAATTGGAACTTATCATTCACATTTGATTCCTGTGGCTTATTGGAAAAAATTATAAAACTCAGAGCACTGATCTTGGTCAACCTGGATTTGTCCTGCCCTCTCAGATAGATGGTATGATTCTTTTGTTTATCCTTCATAACCATACACAGAAGCTATGAAATTTTTCATAACACTTTTTATTAACAAATGTGAAAGTCTATACATCTGAGCAAAGTTTAGGAGCAGTTACCTGTTAATCTTTCGAGTATTTACATTGTAAATTTAGTCCTATTCGGAAAAACTATCACAGCATGCTGTCAAGATTACTGTGTTGTAATAAGCTATTTACATGAAATAGAGAAAGACATAATAGACTCTCTCTCTCTCTCTCTCTCTCTCTCTCTCTCTTGCTCGTTTCAAGATTGTCATTGAGCTTGAATCTAGAATACTCCAAGGCTGTTCCTTGCTTTATTATTTAAGCCAAAGCCCTAGCCTTTCAAACGAATAGGGGGGAGGAACTGGCATTGGGTACTCGTAGCTATGGGTGCAAGTAGGTACCGGGACCCAAACTGATCTGAATTGGACTGACCGCAACTTGGTTCTTCAGTTTGGGTCTGGATTGGTATTTTCTAAGCTTGTGTCGGTTCTTGGGTAGGCATATTGGCCAATCCTACCTTTATCTTAAATTAATGCCATGTGTTTAATTTATATCAGATTGAACCTTATGATAATGAGTTTGGCACACTGGATACCTGTTGTGGACATCTTATGCGACAACTCATGTGACTTGTCCATCAATTCTCTCTCTCTCTCCCCCCCCCCCCCCTCCCCCACCTCTCCTGCTCATTTCAAGATTGTGGCAGGTCTATTTATCACAGCCAATTAAGACCACTATTAATTGTCTTTCCCTCCTATTTTCTCTATCTTGTACTCTCCTCCTCTCGAGACAATTATCCCCTTTTTTTATATTGGTGTTTATGTCAAGGTTGTGGAATGAAACTGATAATTAATATAAGAATCTGGAAACTTTAGCATCTGGATGGAAATTGTTAAAAGAATGGTTGATGATACTCAAAAGTTTTTGATTGCTTTTGAGTCAATGGATTGCAAAAGGAGGGAATTGTTGGATTAGGAAGGAAATAGAACTTTGAACTGATTATTACCAATTTAATCTGGGTTCACATTGTTACAGACAAGAGCTTTTTTCAGTTCTGAGTCCATTTTATTGGAGGTTTTAGTGCGGTTTATTTGTCCAAAAACCTCTGGCAGATTTTACCTGCAACCTCAGGACGGGATCCAATAAAAAAACATAATAGGTACAATTCATCTTGTGAAGCGACTTCTTGATGCTGTTTTCGCATGCTTCTTCATGTTGGATTTTTGGTGTTCTTGCTGTTCCCTTCCCCTATGACAGAACCTCCCCCTACCCCAAAAGCCCTTTCTTTTCTAGTATGCTACTTGAGGAATACTTGGTGCAATGTTAGAGGCCCAACTAAAGGTGTTAAAGCAGTGATAGTAGAGTCCTTCGTATATATTCATGGGACTTTTGAGTATTCATATGTATAAGGATAATTTGTAGAATACAGCTCATGTGGTATTACTTTTTTTCCATAATTTGGAAGATAATGTCTAGACCATGTTAGTAAATATGAAACCATTCAGTTTGAAAAGTTTTATGTTATCAAATGCAAGTGCGAAGGAGCATATTAACTTTGGTACTTTCTTTTCTGATTTTTAATGAACAGGTGAAATATTGGGTACTTTGATTGTTTTCATTTGCTTTTACTGTGCCAAAAAAATCGAATTGTTTACTAAGTATTAGGGTTTAAATGTTGTCGATACTTTTGCTTCAAAGTTGTGTTTACTGTTTGAATCGATTTTATTAATTATGTAACATTTTTTGTGCTTAGACCATTAACCACTGTCTCAATTCAATCCTGTCACATGATATTGTATAAATATTAACTCCTTTTGCTCTCGTCGATACTTTTGCTTCAAAGTCATGTTTACTGTTTGAATCGGTTTTATTAATTATGCTACATTTTTTGTGCTTAGACCATTAACCACTGTCTCAATTCAACCCTGTCACATGATATTGTACAAATATTAACTCCTTTTGCTCTCGTCGATGCTTTTGCTTCAAAGCCGTGTTTAGTGTATGAGTCGGTTTTATTAATTATGCTACATTTGTTGTGCTTAGACCATTAACCACTGTCTCAATTCAATCCTGTCACATGCTATTGTATAAATATTAACTCCTTTTGCTCTCTTTTAAATCAATTGAACAAAAACTAGATGGAATATAAGAAGCATAATTGGCATTGAAAGAATAAAGTAGGTGTGTCTGTGCCTGTATAGTTTTCGTGGTCTTCAAACCAATGCTCTCATGGTCCCCCAGGGGACCATTCTGGTCCGTTTCCTCAAACATGACTCAGGATACCAGTTGTCATGAGCTAGGGAAGAGGAAAGTAGGAGAATAACATGAAATGGTGATGTTGATGGGCTGCATACAGGCGACATGATTACTCTTAATTAATGAGTATATGGCCCCAACATGCCTCACGAAGGAATGCAGGGGACCGTCTTCTCTTGGCCTGCATATGAATATGATCAATGTCCATAAATGATTGTTTCATCACACCACTTCAATTTTCTGATATTTTCCTGTATGGTGCTTTTAGTTGAATCCCAATAATGTCTATCAATGATTCATCGGGTCTCGTATTCATTTTTCTAACCATAGATTGATTAATAGACAGCGTGGAGTGTGGATCATCACTAGTTGCTCTCTCTGAATTTTTAGCTATTAGCTCACCACCTTAACTTCGAGTTACCATGTGATAATTCTGATTGGATAACTGGCAGGTTTTGTGCTTCTATTTGCCAACTGTGTGGGTTAGGTCTCACATTTTTGGATAAAAAGTAGCGAGCTACCTTTTGAATGCAGGATATTGTAGTCGTCAATGGTATAAATATATTATGCATACTAGTGGCTCATTATGATAGGATCTGTCAGCTTTCATTGCTGCATACTAATGGCGCATGGGATCTGTTCTGTTTGTCAAAAAGTTGATGTTAGTGGAACCAGAAAGTACCTTTGTAAAACATGCTGTTTGCATGAACCGCAGTTTCTTCCACTATAGATTACATGGATGATTTTTCTTTCCTTTTCACCCCGCTTTGAGATAATGTGATGTTGCAGTCGGTGAGAAGAAGTGATTAAGGTGTGCTTGGCAGGTAATGATGGCCATGATTTGGTTGGAAGTGAGGGAGTTGTGCTTGCGCAATAATGTGGCCATGCTAGGGTTTTGTTTTGATGTCTAGATTTTCCAAAAATCATGGATTAGTCTGCTTCTATGAACCACGCACGCCCTCAGGAATTATTTGTAGGACACGTATATCATTAAACCTTCCTCTTTGACACTTGCATCCAGGATTCGCGTGCAATAAAATCCCAAATCCAGGAAAAAGGTGACGAAGGATTTTGCGGGAAACATGCTGCTGATCTTATATAATCCCTGGGTCTCTCTATCTTTTATCGAGTCTCTTATCAGTTTTGAGATGTTGATTGGAGATCTATCCAGAGAACAGGAAAACACTGTTCTATGAGTCATCTTTTCAATCCAAATTAGGTTTATTTGCCGCAAAATCGCTAGGCTAGCTTCGCTTTTATTCGCTGATAAGACAAGGCAATATATTCTCACTTTTGCCTCAAAGGCCTATATTCTCGGCCAATCAATCAATACTCTTCCACTAAGTCCAAATAATTGGAAAATTTAAATATTTTTTAAGGTTCACCTTTGTCCTTGTGCCATCATGAAGCCTTTAATTCCTGTGCTAAAATATTATTGATTAGGCATAATATCAATTGATGCAGGGGCTGTGCTAAGGGCAAGTGATGCTGTGTGATGCAATGTATGATGGATTCTAGCCATCCATGTGAATCACAAAAATACAAGTGAAGATTTGCATGCATGGTTCTGTCTTGGCAGAATCCTGGATGCAAGAAAATATCAGCTTCGCATTAAACTACCATTTGTCGGTGGGTGATTGTTGTCTTAATGCGACACGGCCGAAAGCCGAAAGGAAAGGGAGCCCTACTGGGTTTTTTCACAGCCAAATAAAAATGGCTAGATTTGTTCCGTTCTTTTTTAAGTTCAAAGTTAAAACTTTAGATGTTTCGCTTTCGATGTTCAGGAAAGCTTTTAGTACACTGGAAAGTGAGACGTCAGAGTATTTTGTCACTCTGTAAACCGTTCACTGTCCTGGAAGGCCACACTAGAATATTTGCTAGCCCTTGGGCAGGGCTGCCCTTGTTTGACTTCCTCTTGCCTGCCGCATTTTGTAGGCCTGTGTTTCCTTGGTTCTTGCGAGTTGCTAAAGGAAAAGCTACCATTTTGGACCAGTAGAAGGTAAGGTAGCAAGCACCACGTGATTCTCAAGCCACCACCAAACCAGCAGGATGGACGTTGCTTTTATTATTATTGAACCTCCCAAGAAAATGTCGTCCAGTCATTGTTGTGCTTCACTTGCTACTTGTATCACCGCGACATGAGCTTATAGGGAGGTTCTTCCACCGCCTGTGGCCACCTGACTGGCGCAAGCAGCCGTTACGTGCATGTCCTGACTGTTCCATCTAAAACCACAAGTGGTGTCTATACATACCGATCTGCTAGCGTATACAGGCAACGTCTGGTCTAGATGGAACAGCTGTGACAGATGCGAATACTCCCTGCAATCCCTTTGGTCATCAATTTACCACACAATTCATAAAGGTTTCACATTGTTTAATCTTGCAAATCAAGAGAGACAGGGCTAGCTTGAGTTTGAGTCCCATTTAAGCATTACACAGCAATAAACCTCAACCCTAAAGTATTTGGGTCAACTCTGCACATACCTTTTGCTTCATTTATACTAGTTTATCTCATGAACTAGCTAAAGTTAAGGTATTACTCCGAGAGTAAACGATCCATTTCGAGTGCTTTAATGACCCAACCATTACAATAACTGATTGTTCTTAAGATGTTTAGCTTTGTTATGTCAGCATGGCCCTGAGTTAAGCCAGGAGAAGGACAAGGAGTGTTATTATTACGGGAAACACCATGATTTAGAGAGGCCCTCCAAGATCCACTTGGCTGCTGCCAAATGAAATGGAGAGAAAGACCATGCACCACAAAGGCTAGAGACACTGGTCAAAGATTGTGACTCTTGTTTTTTTTTTCTCCTTCCCTCACAGGTAGAGCCCAGATTGCCATCATTTCCCTTGGAAAATCATTGAGCATCGTGCGGCCACGTTTTCTGCTATAGCCGCGCGTGGGCAATGATTGAGGTCTCTCTGTTTGCGCAATCAAGATGGAGTTTGATGTTGAGAGATGGAACCCTTCACCAAAAATCCCTTCTCCACAGAAAAAAGAAGATTTTAATAATTAAATGTGATTTTTATTTATTAATTAAACACAATTAATTTATTTGTACCATGTTGTTGGTTGTTGTATCCACTAGTCGGAAATCAGAATAGTATACAAAGTCTTTTTACTTCAAATTAAATTTACTCCAAAAAAAAATGTTTTTTTTAAATAAAATAATATACACTCACCGAAATCCTATAAACTATTCAAAATGCATTGTCAGCATGCATGCATGGAACACGGGCATCCAAGGTCAACAAAAGCTTCTCGATTTAAAATAAGAATATACCTTAATAGCAACAAGCTAAAAATATTTTCAATGAACATATATATTATGTTTTTGTTTTTTCTT
>Ga0325411_1008063_pt1 | contig 11427 bp, 9 predicted proteins | sample PopdelMetagenome_13_FD_206181 | JGI IMG/M metagenome (GOLD analysis project Ga0325411, IMG submission 206181) | Populus deltoides microbial communities from Bellville, Georgia, United States - Xylem-PdIQD-R4 | ecosystem: Host-associated > Plants > Phyllosphere > Stem > Wood/Secondary xylem...
TTGTTAGCTAGGCAGGCAGAGATAAGAAAACTGAGTGAGGGAGGGAGCCAAGACTGAGCTGAAAGAGAGTCACTCACTCAGCAGCTACATCATTTTAACCATGGCCACGGCAGTCGCCAACTGCTGCTTCTCTGTTCTCACCTCCACCTTTAAATTCCGTTGCTGTGTTTCTTCCCAACGATATCTCGCCACGTCGCATCATTCCATTGCTTCGGTCACTTGTAAACCCGTCGTCAATCACAAGAGACGCCCTTCTTCTAATCGAGATAGAGAACTAGTAAAACCCTAATCTCTGTCTCTCTCTCCCCTTTCTTTCTTTTCATTTTTTGCATTTATAAATAAATAAACGCACTTTCAGTACTGGATTAGAATCATAATCGACTGTCATTTTAGTCAAAACCCTAGGAATTCTAATTAGTTGAGCAAATTCAGCTCTCTAAGTCATAAATAGGAACTATCTCTGCTTTAACACAGCTAGAATTGATTTTTTTTCCTTTTAAAAAAGAAGAAAGGTCAAAATTATCCTGTTTAACCGATTATTTTGTGAAATCTTGGTTTGGTTGTGTTTAGAAGGAAGGTTTTTCAAAGAAGAAATCTTCGAGGAAATCGAAGGACGAGAGGTCCTATATACTCGATAATGATGATGGAATCAGGGGTAAAAGGAAAGCAGGCAGATCCCAATCAGCGGCTTTTAAGTCATTCGGAGGGCAAAGAAAAGATAAGAATGAGTCTAAGTTTGATATGAAGGAACAACAGGTGTGATTCCATGCTCTCCTTTTTCCCATTTGTTGCTTTTAGTAATTTAGATAAGTTTTTTTATTCATCTCTTGATTCAGGTTGAGCCACAGAATCTTAAAGATGCAGCTTTTTTAGATGCAGTTGTCAAGGTGATAATTTTTTCACATTTTACTCCATTTCCTTGCAATTTTATGTTCTGTCATTTCCTGTCTTTTTGACATTCCATTGATGGTTTAGGTCCTGTGATTGCTAATTTAGTCTTTGAACATGCTACGTTCTATTAGATGTAGATGCTTGCAGATTCCATCTATTTGTTAAGCTCCACGTTAATCATTATTAGCAATCTGTGCTTCATAATTAGTATAGTTTTCATCAGGATATTACTCTTGTATTCGTTACTAAAATTGCAATGAGTGACTAACTAGATATGGGACAATCCAATTGACACAACTATCTTACAGTCCATGAATGTCCTACATAGTTTTAGAATTCAACATGAGTCTTGTCCAAAGAGCTAGATGATGCATCAAGGATGTCTAAGATATTGCTCTCAGCTACTTTAACAACTACTTGGAGGAGAAATTCCTTCTATCTTGATAGATGTTGATACATTCATAACCGAGTAACTGGGCATATTATCACAAGGGTGCATGTGATTGTCTTTCTTCTTTTATATTCCTTGGAAGCTTGAGGTTTGGGAGCAGCAATTATTGCTATCCAAACTAATATGTGAAGCTAAGTTTTACGTCACCATTTACTAATATTCTCAACTGTTGGTTCTCAATAATATGCCTACCTATTTCAATTCCTTGATACAAATTTGTAGAATTGACTTATTTTTTCCTGCATGTGCTTGCACTTTGCTAGAAAATGTTTTTTTTTTTGTGTCTAGATCTACTGCACCCATACTGAGCCTGATTATTCCCTTCCCTGGCAAAAGCAAAGGCAATACACAAGCACAGGAAGGTGAGTTTTCTGAAATATTTACATGTTAGGTCTTCCATAAATTTCTTTTAAGGTAATAAGAATTCTTGGTCGCAGCAGGCTCTGTTAAGATGTATTTCTGTTCATATTTCGTTTCTGCTGTGCATGCTATTTATTGAATCGACATTGTCTCGCAAATCGATTTCTTCATTTCTTTACTTGTTTGTTATGCAGTGCTTTTATGATCGGCAATGGAAAGCTTTTGACAAATGCTCATTGTGTTGAACATTATACACAGGTTATTTCATGCCTAAACTTTCAATCTTAGTTTGGATTTTATCAATTGCCTTTTACCATAAGTGATCAAACCACAAGAAAAGCCCTCAAAAGACCAGAACATCTAGGTAGCTATGTTTAGAGATAGAATAATAGCAAATCAAAAGGACTAAGTCACTAATCAACAGCCCTTGAGAACTCTGGCCATCCTTTTTCCATTTGATAGACATGCTGGAAAGTGCATGATGCATAGGGACTGGACATGGGGATATATATATGGAATACCAGCTTGGAATTCCTATAAGAGCACCCTGCCACTGGTAGAGACTTGCTCAATACAACCAAAAGAATCATTTGTGTTTTCTTCGGTTTGAGACATGATATTTAGGTAAAGATTGTCAAATTAACTTTTAAAAATTCCTTTTCTGATTGCAGGTCAAAGTGAAGAGAAGGGGAGATGATACCAAATATGTGGCTAGGGTACTTCTTTATCCTATGGAAGTTGCAAGATATTTTAATGATCTTAATAGCTCAGTATCTATACCCTTTCTTTTTTAATCTTTTTCCATATTATTTAAAGTCCCAAACCATAAATGGAAGTGATAAGGGTGTGTTAGATGTACTTTGAGAGCAAGTGTACACAGATCTTGAGAAAATTGGATGAAAATCCCAATATTAATGAGTTTCAGTGGATCTGTTCGAAGTTATTTTTTTTGGAAAAACAAAAAGCATCTTTTACAAGAAGCATGGTGTAGAGAAATTGGTGTCTGCTATGACTCCCAGCACTTTCTTACTAGCAGTTGCGCCTGCCATCTCTGGAAACAAACAATATGACTGTTTCAACCTGTCACTAGTTTCTCAAAGTTCTCATGCTTCTGTTGACATGGTATTCGCTATAGAACAAAGGAAACGAACCAAGGCATGGATTGATCTTGCTTGTGAGACATACAAGGTATTGCAACTTACTTTCCTCTCAGTGATTTTGTACACAGGTACTGGCCAGAGGAGTTGATTGCGATATAGCTTTGCTTTCAGTAGAAAGTGAGGAATTCTGGGAAGGAGCAGAACCACTCGAGTTTGGATGCTTACCACGTCTTCAGGTCAAATTACCCTTTCACTTAGGGTCGCAGTGCCCTCTCCCCTCATGTTTCTTAGGTCTACAGACTTTTTTGGCCTAGCATTTGCAACAGCCCTAAATTATCACACCCCGTTAAATGATTGTAGAAACTATAATTTTGGTGCTACTTAAACCTGCATCAAATGTTTTTGGGCTCATGAGAATAATAAACCTTTGGGGTTCATCATAGCAGTTCTTTGGAGTGATAGTTTAAATTACTGTTTATGCTGAGGTCATGTACTTTTCCTATGAAAATGCAGTCTGATGCCCTAATTCTAACTTACAAGTTTCAAATTGTTTTGTATGTACTTCTCTTTTTGAGAATCATTTTCTGCTGCATTTTAAATGGGCAGGATGCAGTAACAGTTGTAGGATATCCCCTTGGTGGAGACACCATTTCAGTGACAAAGGGGGTTGTGTCTCGTATAGAGGTTTGATTACCCATCATTGAAATCATATGATTGTTCATCTATTTCTGACATGTCTATGATTGTCTGTGTGATGTTCTCCCTTGACCAACATGTTCAAGCAAATTTTCTGTATCATGCTATCAAATTTATTATTATCAGGTTACATCTTATGCTCATGGATCATCTGATTTGTTGGGCATTCAAATTGATGCAGCAATAAATCCTGGTTAGTATGTATATATGCATGTTCTTATTTATTTATCTATCCATTCCGTGTGTCAAAACTTCTCCAGGTTATATATTTGCATTTTGGAGATTGCATATATCTGGGTGCATCACTATTACAACTCTCTATGGGTGTATGCATGTGTGTTTGTCTGCATCTTTTATTTATTTCAGGGCTTTAGTCCATTCTGTGATAGCTACTGCTTATACTAGTTAGTTATAGGTAACAGTGGTGGTCCTGCATTCAGTGACCAGGGGGAGTGCATTGGAGTAGCATTTCAGGTAGGTTCTCTGGCTAGCTGATATGCACCAGTTTTCATTTGGTCTAGAATTATTTTTCCATATGACTAGATTCTAAGAATGAGGGTTCCCCCAGGCAGTTTCTTCTTGATTTACATCATGTTTATAATTTTCTTGTTTTTAAACAATAGCAAGTTCTCCACATATTTTGCTGTTGATTTAGCAAACAACTAATATTCCATTTGCTGCATCTCTTTCCTTGTGACATTTTCATGAGACATTTCTTTTAGGTATACAGATCTGAAGAGGTCGAGAATATTGGATATGTGATTCCAACAACAGTTGTATCTCATTTTCTAAATGACTATGAGAGAACTGGGAGATACACTGGTGAGATACTTTTTTGCATATGTATTCCTTGTATTGTCTATGCTGTGTTCTGGCATTGAAACTCAATGTGTAGAATTTGAATGTTGACAAGCATGAAATGCATGCCAATTTTAAGGACCAAGCTTCATCTAAAAATTTCGTGCTCTTATTTTGACCAACATCATATAGAACTACTAGTTATCAAGTTTGTGCAAAGGTAGTAATGGCTTCTTGCTCTTTTTGGCTCTTCAATAACCACTTTTAACTTGCTAGTTTCATGTGACTATTATCTTACCCTTGTTCTTTAATAGGTCCCTGCAGGCTATTCTCTGGTGTAGATACTCGTAGTTCTCATTTGTTGTTGTGAAGGTTGTTGAGAGTATTTATAGACATATATCAGTGCCTTGGAATGTTCTGAATTCCTTTTGAATCTATTTAGTAACATCTATGATATCACTTGTTGCTTTCTAGATTAACCATTGCTTTGCTTTTCTTTTCACGTACTGGTACCTGATTGATTTTTGTAATGCAAACCTAGCATGTACCTTGGTCATGCAGTTGATTTGGGATTGTCCCAATAAAACTCCTTTTGCCTGAATTCTAGGCTTTCCTTCCCTTGGTGTGCTGCTGCAAAAGTTGGAGAATCCAGCATTACGTGCATGCTTAAAAGTAAATTCTAATGAGGTATGCCTCTTTGTCAAGTACTTTTTTTTTTGGCTTTCAGATTGTCTGGCATTGTTCATGTAATTTGTAATTTTTTCTAGTCTTTTTTTTCTTTTGAAACTGTGGATGTGCTTTTGTAAATTCAAGGTAACACAAGTTTAACTTTATGAGCTAGGGGTGGCATTACTATGGTGACTTGCTAAAACGAATTCTGTGTACTGGAGAGTTTTTTTTTTTTTTTTGTGAATAGGGGTGGTATGCCAATGGGTGGATCAAGTTAGGTTTGGAAGGATAATTCAGCAGCTAATGCGAGGTTGCTGGAGCAGATCGAGGAGTAATGATGGAGGTGGTGGTACTGGAGGTGGTTAACCGCATGGGGAAAAAGTGAATTTTGAAATGCAGCTGTGATTTATGGGACGGTTGGTTGTTGTTAGTTTATGTCAGTTCAGTGTATTGAGAGCTAAAAAGTTTAGAGATGTTGTGGGGAAAAAGTGATTCATGTGGTTGTATACTTTCAGCAATATTTTTGGGTTTGTGAAAAGAGATGAAAATCTCTATTTCAGGGGGGTGAAGTATGGAGGATTTTTGGGTTAAAACTATACACTGACAGTTTTTTTCCTCGCCCCCTTATGAGTTCTCCACATACTGATTCTGCATATAGTTTATGTGATGTATAGTCAGCCTTCTTTGTTACCTCATTCCTCTTGCTTTAGCGAATGGTTAGCACCTCCTCGGTACCTAAACTAATAGACATTTATAATTACCTTAAAAATGAAGTACACTTTCATTTTTTCTCTACAAATTTCAAGCTTTACTTATCATGTGATTAAACAGTGGTATCATTTTGTAGATTGTTTCATGTATGTTGCCAATGTATGGAACATTCTGCTGAATGTTGTGAAAAACTTGCACATTTTCAATTAGTAGAGAAGGGGTAGTTTTTCAATGTTCCTGTAAAAATGGAAAATGGAGGAATCAATTCATTTGTAGCCTTTGTTTGCTTTCTTCAAGTAATTTGTGAAGCATCCCCCCCCCCCCTCCCCCAGTAACCCCCAATTGGTATATCCGGGGAAAGTCATGTCCTTGCAACTTCATAGCATGAATCTGTCAAGCAGTTCCCTTATAACATCTGGTTTGTACAGGGTGTGTTGGTACGAAGAGTTGAACCAATCTCTGATGCTAATAGAGTCTTAAAGGAGGTACAGTGGTCATTGGTGGCTTCAAAGCTTGCTCTATTTGAATTGCAAATAGTCTATTCTTGCTAACATGTTATCAGGAAGGAAAACCTTGGATTGTTGTTATCATGCTTCTCAATATTGTCAGCCAAACTAATCTATATATAAATATCCATGCTGCATTTTTTTGGTGTTCGGACTGCAATAGGATTAAGGAATACTGAAGATAGAAGAAAATGTAATAGCAATACTTATGTTTCATAAAAAAGCTTCCTAATAATGCCACACCAAAAACCAACTCTAGACAGGCAATTTTATTTTTACACAAGATTCAGTCCTTGTGTGACTTGGTAGTCCTCATTTTCTTGCATTGGTTAGTGGTGTGATTTGATTTATGAATAATACTAAAAGCTTGAATAAGTAATTTCTTCTTGAGATGGATTTTCCTTTCTACCTCTAATTTTTATCTGTTGAGAATTTTGATTGTAGTTGTTCTGTTCAGGGGGACGTGATTATGAGCTTTGATGATGTTAATGTAGGATGTGAAGGAACAGTGCCATTTCGATCAAATGAGCGCATTGCATTCCGTTATCTTATTAGTCAAAAGTAAAGGGCTTTAGTTCAACCATTATTTTAGGCTTTGAATTTTTTCTCAGTCTCTTCATAACCTTGTTTGAGCCTGTTCTTTAATATCCAAATAGTCAATGTTCTTTGGGCTTCATGCTTTTTTGTATGTATATAATGGTGTTTCTAAACAGATTCACAGGTGATGTAGCAGAGCTTGGCATAATTAGAGCTGGGTCATTCATGAAAGTTAAAGTAGTTCTTAATCCAAGAGTGAATTTGGTAATGCCATTAGAATCTTGGCTCTACATCATATATGAGTTGATTTATCAGATTCATATATCAAAAAAATTGGATTCTTATCTTCTTGCTTCAAGGTTCCATATCATGTTGATGGAGGTCAGCCTTCGTATTTAATAATTGCTGGTTTGGTGTTTACCCCACTTTCAGAACCACTGATGGAGTATGAATACTTCCAAGCACTCAGTAATGTGATTAATCTGTTAATTTATAAATAGTATTCTTGCTGTAAGTGATAATGCTAATGCAAGAGATTTTGTTCCCCTGTTGACAGGGAGGAATGTGAAGACTCTATAGGGGTAAGTCCCATGACAGGTTGCTTTAACACCTTTTGCATTGGTCACCAATACACTTTTATAGTTTTTAATTTGATTGGTTTTATCTTCCTTCAGTTGAAACTGCTAGCAAAGTCACGTTATTCTCTGGCAAGGTTCAAAGGGGAGCAAATTGTTATCGTATCACAGGTAAGTTTGCAGATGCGATGCTACTATCTCGTGTGCTTTAATTACAGTGGCAAGTTTTCTGTACTTATTAAATCTTTGTTTTACTGAAGGAGGATCATATCTCATTGCCAAGATTCTTTGTTTTATTGAAAAATTTAACGAACTGTTGGCATATCTCAGTACAGCACTGCCTTGATTATTTTCATTCTATTGACAGGTCTTGGCAAATGAAGTCAACTTTGGATATGAGGAAATGAGCAATCAACAGGCACGTTATCTATAACCAGCAACAACTGTTATCTGCACCTGCTTGCCATTATTTGCTCACGTACTAAGAAGAATAAAAACTTGCAGGTTTTGAAGTTCAATGGAACTCAAATAAAAAACATCCATCACCTAGCACACCTTGTCGATTGTAAGCAGACTGCCCCTTCTCTGTTCTTTTGTTCCTTACTCCTTTTTCACTTTTGTCCTCATGTTTTTGTGATTTTAATCAGCATGCAAGAACAAATATTTAGTTTTCGAGTTTGAAGACAATTACCTTGTTGTGCTGGAGAGAGAAGCAGCGAGTGCTTCTTCATTCTACATTCTCAAAGATTATGGAATCCCATCTGAACGATCTTCTGATCTATCGGAGCCATATGTGGATTCATTGGAAGACAACCAAGCTGCAGTTCAGGATTTTGGCAACAGCCCAATTTCAAATCTGGAAATTGGCTTTGATGGACTTCTCTGGGCATGATACCGAATTGGGAGGTCAATCTGAGTTGAGCTCTGTCACGACACTCAATAGTTGGAAAGTATGGTTATAACCTCAAAAGACACCAAATTGATAAATGCCATGCTTCTGCTCATTTTTCAAGGTCATTACACGAGCTCCTTTTCTGGTGCAATCACATGATCATGGTCTTCCGTTCTTTCCATTCAATTATCCTTCCATTCTGTTTGGTTTGCTGGGCATTCCCAGATAGATAGATTTTAACCAATTTGCATGTTTAGACATCAATTAGGCAAAGCCTAATTACTGAAGGGCTCATTTTTCTTGTCAGCCTTGAAGTTATTTAATGGTAACGATTAGAAAAAATGTGTAATTAAATTATTTATTGTTACATTTGACGCGGCATATAATACATCCAGTTCGCTACCGGGAAGATAAGTTTTGGGAGACTCTGTTTTGGGCTTTGAATTTACTAGCAGGGGATCGTGGATTTACAAAACCGGTCTGTCTCCGATCTTAATTGCTCTGAAACGGCAAGTTGATTGAGAATAGCTAACTAGGAAAATGAAACGCACAGGTAATATATTCTCACCACTACTCAAGCAACTAAAACCTTCCAGGACCTTCAAACCGATCTTTTTCAAACAAAGTCGAGTATGCAACACCATAGACGTCTTGTAACCTCCACGTATAGAATCACACGCGAGGGATTGATGTTTCATGATATTTATTACTATGAATGCGTTTAGTTATTTTTATTGGGTTATTTTTTTTAAACTTAGACCTGATTTAATCTATTGGGCTAACTCGTGTTTTCTAATCAAGTTTTATTATACTATTATTAAATTAAAAACTAAAGTATAAAATAATAATATTTAATTATTATTTTTTAATATATAAGTTTAAGAATAATACATTTTACATTTTATAGTCTTATTTACTATCAATTAAATATAATATAATAAAAAGATAATCACTCTCTTTTATACACTATTATCAAACACAATCATGTCTCTCTTCAACTTTCTCTCTTTTTTTTTTAATTATTATTTCCATCTTTTTAATTCAGGGCATTAACCAAAAGCCATCTAAATGAGTGCCTTGATATCGTTGACTACATTCTGTGCATCCGCGCTCGCTCCATACAAACCTCTCCTTGATAATCCAATACAATACAAACCGTCCTTCCCCTTCCAATGGTTAGGGTAACTTGGCTTTGGAATCCCATCTTCATTCAAAAGGTAATCATCCCCCTGGTCAAAACAACTATAATTGGTCAAAGCGCGTAAACACATGCAGTATTTCCATCTCTTTATGCTGACTGATTCATAAATAGTGAGGTAACTTTCTGCTGGTTTAATAAAGCTACCCACCTTGAGCCACTTATTAGTTGATCTCTCGAAGCCAGTACAAAAAACAATGGTGTCAAAGGGGTGTGACTTGCCATTTTCAAACACCACCTCATTGCCTCTTAAGCTTTCTAGTGCGGGCAAGACCTGGGCACACAAAAGCCAAAATTCACGAGCTTAGCATCATCATAATCATCTGTCGGCATACACGCAAGCACAAACACAGTCAATTATTAGCCGAATGGAACTTCCTGGCAATACAACATGGTTTTGCAAAGAACTTTACTAGACAAATGAAGTAATTTCCAAGTTAAATGTGTCCAAGGTGATCCATACGTATTATATAAACTCTTATGATTTCGGTGAACAAGACGACAAATCTTTAAATAGCATGATGATGATGATAGTTGTTGTCATCCATTCATGGAACCAACTGTTGCCCACAGCTGTATAAATTTGAGATCTCATTACTTTTGTGTGCAAAAAGAGGAGTTGAGCACGACAGCACGTCATTGACACCAAATTAGTAGCAAATTGATTGCTGATAACTAAGTTAGAAGCTACCAAAATGATTACTGAACCCATCATGTGTGTGGGTGGGACTCATGGTAAACCGGATTAATGTAAGAATTTCTCCGTTGTGAGCCATTTGTTTTTTTTTTGGGTATATTTAAGGCCTTGCTAGCTAATGAAGCCGAAAATAAATCCATTACTTGCTCTCTCTAATTCATACATGTATAACATACCTGGATCTCTCCGGACTTGATTTTGTTGCAGGTACCGACATCGAAAACTGGATACTTCCCGTAAGCAACTTTCATGAAAAACGGCCCCTCTTTTGGTCTCTTTATCCCATGCTTGCTTAAGTCTCCATAAACAAGTTTGCTAAGCATCACCATAACTTTGTCCACCATGCCACATGAAAAATACTTCAACATATTCAATCCCAAGTATACCATCTCCCTCGATAGAATGTGAATCTGCAAGCATGAACATGGGTCCAATCATATACAATTCATTAATTTACACATACTAGTTAGTTATCATAAAATGAGATCGAACCATTTTTTGAAAGAAGAAAAAAAAAAACAGAGTATTAGAAACATTTAATAATTTATACTCGAAATAAACAAATTAAAGATTGATCGAGCCAAATGCTAAGTTACCGGACTACGGATGGCGATTGATGTTCTTGCACCATGGTTTGCGAGGTCTAATGCAATTTCCATGCCAGAATTACCAGACCCGACAACCAAAACATTGTTATCACAGTAAGTCTTTCCATTTTTGAATTCAGTAGAGTGAAGAACCTCTCCAGTGAAAGTGTTCAATCCTTCGAACTCTGGTATAAAAGGATTGCTCGTTTCTCCACTAGCCACCACCAAAAACCTCGCAGAGTATTCCTCAATCTCCCCAGAACTCACATTTCTAGCCTTAACATTCCATTTCTTGGCTTCTTCATCGAAACTCGCAAACTCAACACTTCTCTGGTACATGGGACTGATCTTGAAGTGGGAAACATAGTCATCTAAGTACTGTAAGAACTGATCTTTTGGGACATACGTGGGGTATGAGTCAGGAAATGACATGCGAGGCAGCTCGCAGAACTGTTTTCTCAAGTGAAGGCGTAGACGATCATATGAGTATTTTTTCCAAAGAGAAGCATAGCAATCTTCTCTTTCAAGGAGTATGTGAGGGATTGAATGCTGGTTTAGGCAGGCAGAGGTGGCTAAGCCAGAGGGACCAGCTCCAACTATGATTGCAACTGGGTCTTGCATCTTTTCGGGGAATGAGTGCGCCCTCTTTCGATCTCGTTTCCTTTGATTTTCGTTCTCGAGAAACAATAGAACAAGACAAGGTTGTTGGATAAGGAGTATGGAAGAAAGCACAGAGATCGAGTGGCTTTATATGAACAC
>Ga0325411_1008065_pt1 | contig 11426 bp, 9 predicted proteins | sample PopdelMetagenome_13_FD_206181 | JGI IMG/M metagenome (GOLD analysis project Ga0325411, IMG submission 206181) | Populus deltoides microbial communities from Bellville, Georgia, United States - Xylem-PdIQD-R4 | ecosystem: Host-associated > Plants > Phyllosphere > Stem > Wood/Secondary xylem...
AGATAAAGTAGCTAGTATACATATAGGAGACGGATATACACGGTCAAAATTTGTCATCATCAATAAAAATGAAGACACCAGGTCATTACAATGGACGATTACAAATGATTGACTTTACAGCAACTTTCTTCTTCTTCTTTTTTCTGGGTCCATGACGGCACTTGATCTAAGTGAGCTTTCGCCAGAGAGATCCTTTGGAAGCTGTCAAACACTTCACCTTCGGAAAAAGAAAACCAGCCTTTGCGGGGTTTCCATCAACAAGTGAATTCTCATATATCTCTTTGCACTCTTGCATAACCTGTGAAAGGAATGACATGAGAATAGATTTCAGAAATCTTCCCGAGTCCTAGCATGCTAAATGGTGCAACTGTAGATATATCCCAATGCTCTTGTTTAAACCCTGTGATGCCATCCCCCTGTTGCTGATAAAAAGAAGAACCGGCAACACATGCGGTTCCGACAAGAAATATATGGTTTGGGTTGGATCGTTGATTCATCACATTAGAAGCATTTGAGGTTTGCAAGTGTCTTTTATACATCAGATTTATGTAATAGGTTTGCATGTACCTCTTTCGCATCCTTCCGTGGTATGCCTTCTCGCAGTCCAACAAGCTTTTCAACAACTTCAGGCTGCAATTCGCAAGCACAATACACAAATCAGATACCAGGTTCATCAGAGGCACAAACCTTGGACAATCTTGACACGTACAAATATAGAGTGCACCTTTTCTCATGGAATATATAACTTGAATTGAAAGAAATCACTAAGGTCTAATCCATTAATTTGCCCTAGCCTATCATACAATTGACAACTGGTGATCTACTCATGCACAATGGATCCAGTATAAGAAGAGTAATTATCAGACCAGTATCGTCACTCAAAAGAAGAAATATTAAGTGACACTTACTGGGCAGTCGGGTTGATGTTCGAGAATATTTGTATAGATGAGAGTGAAGGAATCCAAACTCTCTGCTGAAGCAAGTTCTCTCAAATCACTCAGTATCCGGACTCTACTTTCTACTTTCTGAAGCAAAGGTCAATTGATCAAATATTAATAAAGAACAAAAAGATGATACAAGAACTGTTTATCTCAACAGAATTACTTGCGAATATACTAAACATAGAATAATTCAAACAAGTTTCTACATAACCTCTTTCATCTAGCCACTTACAGACACTGTGATATACTCCCTGAAGAAGTCCATAATAACCTCTTCATCTAGCCTCATCCGTTCTATTGTCTCTTCCTTTATGTAGTTTCTCTGCAATAATCACAACAAATTAAAGATTAAGTAAATTTAAAATTGAAATAGACACGGGGAGAATACATGCAGGCGTATCTTCCAAGAAAATAGAAGGTTCAACTTTATATTTGAAATAAAACCTGAGTCAGAAGGTGATCAACGTAAACCACCATTGTTTCCTCAAGACAAGCTTCAACAAACCTCCTAAATGATCTTTCTTCAATATACCTGAGGTAACAAAAAGAAAACAAATAAGAACAACTTTTCTTGTTTAACCTACAGATACAAGAACAATAACGATGCATGTGGGTGCAAGAAAATATGTAGTTTCCAGTAGATAAACTAATTTACACACCAATTGATGTCTTAGATGTTGAGATAACAACTTCCAGACTAAGAGGAAAACCTAATTTCAATAACCTAATCACATGGGTATAGCTAATGTGTTAGTGCAAAGTCCTTCAAAATTTTCCCAGAATCTCTCTAAACAAATAAGAAATGGTAGCGGGCTGAAACCCTGTGATATTCCTCCAACCCTTCTCCTAACAATAGCAGGCTGAAACCCAAGCTTCTGATCCCAGGCTACATGCAAAATTCAATTTGCCATGTAATTAAGTGGCCTTGGCTATAGAAGTTGGGACTTCCCTTGGAAAAATCAAGTCTTTCCCCCAGAAATGTGTAGTAAAAAGAAAATGTTTACCTGAGAAGCTCCTACAACAAACAAATGAAGCTTATAATGTACCTTTAGCTGCAATACAGCATGAACTAAAATGACTTGTATGTGGGATCTATGAAGTTAATTTGCTATAATGTACCTAAGCATCACTTGTACCTATAGTGCAATGCATCCCACAAGATGCAACCCAAAAGGCAGAACTCAGAAGAAGAAACACTGACAAAAGAGCAAACTTACATCTTTACATCTGTAAAATAATCACCAAATGTAGCAACTAGGTACTCCGTGACCTGTCCTTCAGACCACTCTGAAACATAAGGTAAATGCTTAGAGGTAATATTTGATAGATCAAATGCATTAAGAAAATTAATTGAATCAATATCTTTCAACATATCTGAAAAATATTCTATGAAAATCAACATAAGCTCTTTCAGTAGTTAAACTTAAACCATTTCACTAACATTTCAAGATAGGCACATTTTATTTTTCACAAGAAGTAGATTCTTTCGGTAGAGATATTTTCTCTATTTGCGGTGTGCTCCCAGGGTAGCATCATGCCATAATGAAATAGATTCTTTCATTAGGGCAGCATCAATAATTTAACATTAAAATTGTACGTCTGCATAAATTGTTTAATTATAGGCATCCAAACATATAGAATATGGCAGTCTTAATTAAAGTAAGAAACATGAGGCAACTACAATGTTAAAATTAAACTCTATATTTCCTTCTAAAATACGTAGTCGTGAAAAGCTATTATGCAGGCCCACATCACAGTGATTAGATATTGTGATTGCATTGGCCTGTTAATATGCACTTGAATTTTGTCAGCTTGGTACAAATTATTTAACACAGATAGCATAAATGACATGTTAAGAGTTAACCAAGATGACATTATAGAGCATGGTAAAGCTGAACATTACTTTACCTTTATGATAAAGCTTGACAATTAACTCCTGCACACCAGGATCTTCAAAGATAACCCTAACAGTTTGATGTACAGCTTCCTGCCATCAGCAGATAGACTAAACATTTATTTAATGATATCATATTTGTGCAGGAATGCCAATAAAAATGCTAATGTATGCTAAGCAAGGCCACTAGCTATAGCAATAAAAACATCAGGATTGTGGAAGAAAATAGCCATTTGCAGTGAACAAACTCCATGCTAGATGATGCCGTTGGAACTTAGCAGCCATCATAACAAAAAGTATGAACACATGTGCATACACAATTCAGGTTTCCTATAATTGATCGTTATCCTATCTGCAACAGTGTAGATGTTACCAAAGGAAGTACAATCCATTAAAAGAATAAAATGACTCTCCCCATTACTACCATTGTACATTCTTCATCAATGCACAGAAGTTCTAAACTTTCCATCCCTACTGTTTACAAATCCAAATCAACAAGCACACAAAAGATCACTCATCACCCAGAAGACTTTTATCTATAAAAAAAAATAACAAGCAATAACTAATTAATCGATGAAGGATTTCTGCTTCAAGCTGAACACTTGAAACAAGCAAAGCCAAAGTTCAGAAAAGTAAAGGACGGATAGATTAGGTAGGTCTGTACTTGATTTCATCAAACCATCACATATAATGGAGATATAGCATATAGCTTGGATTCCATATGAAAAAAGATATCATACATGGTCAATAAGAAGTTTGAAGGATACTGGAATATAACAAAAGAGGCAGAGAGAAAGGCAGAACCACTGTCGTTATTTGTTTATACCTTTGCAACCTCTAGGAAACCTTTGCAAGTATCTTCAAAGTTAACCTGTGAAAGTGACAAGGATAATGGATTTCATAAGGGGAAAAAAAAAGCCTACATATTGTATTTCAACTATGCAATTAGCATAGTGGTTCTGAAGCATATCATAAAGTAATGCAACTGAAAATCTTGGCAAAGATTTGAGACATTTAACTTATGATATATATTTAATTACCTATTAAAGTGGGATCACAATAATGCAAAAACCAATTTCTTTAAGCAGCATTAAATATAATGCTGTGATTAGTAGGTGTTTATTTGCTGTAGTCTACACATTGGTGCACACAAACACACTCATACTGACCAGAGTGAAAAGGGAAACAGGAAAAATGAAACAAAAAAATACCACCCAAATATAAGAAAACTCGTAGAAGCTGTCCTGAAGTGGAAGTAAAAATAGGCAAGCCGTTACAAAGAACAGTTACATCTTTGTCAGGGTACCTATCACAACCACTGTTGCCTTTTCTTTTCTGGAAGTTGGCATGCCTAGCCAGGTTCATGAAGTAACAGGTAAATCACTTAGGTTAGAATGACTTTCTCTCAGACCTTCAGCCATGACTCACAGAATAGGTAATATGAATATGAAAAGATTGCACGCAACAAACTAATCAATTAAAAGCTCAGGCAAGGAAAAAGGCAGGAAGGAAAGCTTCCCTCCTTTGATTAGAGTGGAAGGAACAAGAAGAATATGGGATGCTGCTTCCTCCTAGACCTGTCAATTTCACTCACTATCAAATGGACAGGTTTAGAGGAATAGAGAATCTTTTAATCTTTTCTATATTTTCCCTTTCTGAAGAAATAATTTTTTATGCAATACGCGTTCCTTTTGTCAGAAAAAAAATGTATTTAGTCCTTCCTTTCATTACCCCAGCAACAGAAGAGAAGGTAGTCCTTCCCTCCAACCTCTCCTTTATTCCCACTAAGTTTTTAACTTCTTTCCAATTTTCCCAACCTCAGACAAACAAGTTGTTTCCATCAGCACTGTGATCATTTTAACTATAAGAAAAACTGATGAATTGAAACAGAAGCAAATAAAAGTAATCATATAAGTAACCTGCTCAGCATAGTTTTGTGGTAGGGCTTCCATGGTGCTGTTACTCAACTCCATTGCAAGGTCATAGCAGCGCAGATTGTTATTTATCTGTTTGTTATTTTCATAGAAAAAACAAGTAGCTAACAAAATAGAATTTAACACCCAAACATGATAAATTACTTGCATAAAACGCATATACAAAAGTACACAAACCATTGCGCATAAAGGTTCCAGACCAATTTCTGAAGCAGGTTCCTCAAGCCTCTTCCTTTCAGCAGCTTGAAAATCTATCATCACCTATAAAACACAAGTGAAAGAAATTTTAATCATTAGAAACAGAAAACAACACCAAGCACGTGGTCAGAAACTAAAGACGGAAGACAGACTTAAGCACTACTAGCATGAAGCATAAATAACACACTCAACTAGATGCTACTGCACAAAATTACAATAAAAAGTCATCCTTATGATGCCAGGAGTCATCCAATTATCAAGGCAAAGAAGAAAGGGTCATGTAAAACAAGCTAAAAAGTGATTAAAGTGAACATGATTGTTCCTTGTATTACCATATTCTTCAAAATACAGTCAAACTCTCTTCCAATTTTTACACTTAAATTAAACAAAAATGTTGCTTATTTCAGCAGAATTTATCTACACTTGCCTGAATTATAGCCAACGAGATCCTGTATAGCATGACATCTGTGCTATTATCCCTAACAATCTGAACTTGCTCCCCAAGGATCCTAAACAGATCAACAGCAGCTGGAGTATATAGCTTTCCATCATCTGTTTTCTTTGGTGGCTGTACCTTATCAGCTTCTAGGATATTCAAGTACCATTTCTACAAAGCATGAGCAAAACCAACAGCTATGAGAAATAGAAAAGGTGAAAGCCGAATAATAAACATATTCCATACATAATAGCATTGCAGAGCTATGGGATATCATATAATTACCCTTGTTGTAGCTTGCATTCTCTCAACATATGAATTCATGAGGGGATCCATGGCTCCACTCTCAGAACAAACTTGAGCAAGTGACTCATCAACACCGAGTCCAACCAAATTATCTTGATATTCAACTACCCAACCAGTTACCTAGTTGTAAGCAATCAAAATTACACACCACTCAATCTACATGAAAGAAATCATCAAATGTTACCCTAATGTGAAAACAAATGAGACCCGGGGAAAATAAAGTCTTTTTTCCCATAGAAGAACATAGTATTATATCAAGGAAGTTATGAAGCACTGCACAGTGGGAGAATGGTCATCCTCCAATATCATGCTCTTATAAGTACGAAATGAGTTGTTTCAAACACATTATCAACCAGGTGAATACCTTTAAAATCTCTATATTTGATAACTCATTTGCCCTGTCGCTCAACAATCTGAGCATCTGAGTAAACCTCTCTGTATAAAGGTTTACCATGAGTTGGAATATTTCATATCTGCAAAACATCAAAGATCAACTTAATATACCAAAGAAAACCCTTAGACCAACCTATTTCAAGAAGATGATGCTCTGCTCCAGAGAAGGTTTCTAGGCAAAAAATAGTAGTATGCATTAATGCAATAAAAAACTCTTCAGAGTCCAAGGCAAAGCAGTTTCTTAGACGTGCTAATGTCAATCAAGAAAATTTACACATTACCAGATAATGAAGTGTGTGATCTAAGTCATCATACTCTCCAATAAAGACATAACTTCCAAATTAGGCCATCCAATCAAAACTTAAGCTGACTCGAAGGACCAGATTACAACCAAAAGGAATCTTACAAGCAACCTTTTTCACATATATTTGTTACTAATAGATAGCAAATGAATGTGTCATTTAGGGAGACTATTGGAGCATAATACACTGAGAAAAAATAGCACCAAGCTTGAAATCTCCATTCAGGGTCCCCCTAGTTCCTTTTGTTGCAAGCGTCAATAGCACGCAACAAATGTTCAATTATACAACTTATCTCAACCAATATGTTACGAGTTCTAGTGATATGAGTGATTATTAGCATGGGCAACAAGCAAGATTAAAGATTGACAAGCCAGAAGAGAAGGTTTAGCAGAAGTGCATTAGCAGAGATGGCAACTGTCATTGTAACTAACTTTGCAGCAGAACCAATGGATTACATGTGGCTAAAGTTAGTTAATTAGTCAGTCAGTCAGTAATCAGTTAGTTAGCAGTTGGTTGCAAGTTAGTTAGAAGTTCAATCCTTGTACAGAAGAAGTTTGTACAGAAGCTTGAGGCAGGCAATAAGAAAATTACAGTTGATGTAGAATTGCATTTTCTCTCTAATTCTTCTCAATCTCTCTTCTTTCTACTCTTCTTAAAGTTATTTGTTTTGTTAAGGGAAACCTTAAAACAACATTGTTTGCTGATCTTGATTTCGCCGATCTTGATTTCTCCACCTACATCCTCTAATACCGCGGACAATGGTCAAAGGATTGAAACCCCAACACAATTTTGAGGATCATTTGCTTTGGTACCAATTTGACGTAGTGTGGGAAGAGTGAAGCAGTAGAAAACAGAAATTACAGCAGAATAATGGCTAAAACTAGGATAGAATTGAAGTTAGAACAAGATAATAGAATTTAGGGTTCACAAGAAACCTCTAGAATCTGAATATATTGATAAAATAACAAAGAACTAATTTTCTGAATAACCTAGCAGTCTATCTATAATAGTTTAAGCATCGTATCCTTGTGTAGGAAAAAAAGGATTCCAAGTCTTAATCCTCAAGTAGAACTACTTAGGAAATACTGTATAAAGTCACATGGTAATCACATGACCCTAGATTAATTAAGTAACCCTAATATCACAAATATAATAAAATAAATCCTGAACAAAAGCCCTGTATAACTTACCGTGGGGGAAAACATGGGGCCACATAGTCATATATATCACCAAGCTCTTCACCGATCTAAAAGTCAAAAAAAGAAAACGAAAACGCAACATAAGGAAAATCATTGATCGATTATGAATGTTTCAGCATTGACAGCTTCCTGATAGATTATAAACTAAAATTCGTTTACAAGCAAAGCAATGCTAAAAACAGCCACATAAGCACATTAAAACAAGTAAACAATATGGCAAACATGAAATCCTAAAAGGCAAGAAACTATGTTTGATTTCTCTTTCAAATAAAATAAACAATTTATCAACTCCCAGCATAATGGTGGAAACATGCACAACCAGAAGAACAAAGGCAATCACATGCACATGCTCGCCCACACAGACAAACTGCTGCGATGGGAACCAATCCTTTCCCCAGTTCAGATTTTTTCAAATTTCATATGAGAGCTTTATGATATCTCCAAAATCATCTCATGACTATTTAGTCATGACCTTCATGTACCAAATGAAAATCATGGAACTTAGATAAAAAGTTACAGTGTATAAAAATATCAAATCTCAAAGACCAGGGAAAAGTAAATAGTGTACGTACTGTTCGTGCTTCTTCTAAGGCAGCTTTGAGGTCTTCAAATACAAGCTGATGAACAAATACCATTATCAATAATATAAAACACCAGAAGCAAATATTTATATCGAGTAGAAGATTAATCAAAAGATGCACACCTCTGTCAGTAGCTTGTTAAACCGTCCTTCAACTGCCTTTCTTATACTCTCATAACATTTATCCTTAAACCCTTTACCCTGAATCTTCAACTTCTGTTGCATGGGGTTTTTGGAAGAAACTGCTGTGGTGGTAGATTTTCTGTGATCCACAAGTAAACTTTCTGTTAGTGATTTCCCTTTGTGGATTAAAGGTGCAATGAAGCATGAAATGGCAATAGACAAAATCACTGATGAAAAACGTAATTCAGAGTTCAAGCGAAATAAAGACACAAATAGGTAAGACTCTAGTTACTTGGCAGATCTGCGAGGATTTGCAACTGTTGCCATTGCACCACCTCCCTCAGCCTCAGCTGCCTCCTCAGCAACTTGTTCATCAAGAATTTCTTGCATTTCCACAACCCTAGAGAGGGGAAAAGGGATGGAGTAGCGTTTCAGGTCTATAGTGAATTAAGACAAAAGTGCATGTCATAAATTTTCAACATGCTGGATATGATCTTTTGCTTTTTATATTTTTACCATCATTTGTTGAATCAAATGCCAAATCAAACCATAACTGAAGTACTAACAGTATGATGTCTCTCTTTATCATGCTAGTCATCATGCTAGTCGCATTAGAGCAGACAAAAAGGACTCTTTTATCATAGCAAGGATTCTGTTACAAACAGAATGCTATCTCTAATTACCTAGATCTCCTATCATCATCTCACATGAGACAAACCTCATAATCATTGGAACCTTCAACAAGTAACTATTATTATGACACTAATAGATGAGTACTACTTTAACAACATGAAAGCGAGAACATTTTGAGGATATGCAGCAGCCTAATTACAAAAGCGAGAAGCCTGGAAGGCTTGTCAGAAACGTACCTTAAAGCACGAACCAGCGTTTGTGGGCTGCCAAAGTAGAAAGCAAAAGCATAGCTATTAGAGTTGAGCATGGAAAAAAGAATCACAAGGTCGATAAAGAATATATATACTGTGTTACTTTTGCACAGAGTAGTAGAACTAATGATTGAAAATTATAATTGGAGCATTTTATTGTACAGAAAATCTAAATACATTCACAAGAAAAATTGTTGGGCTTCATATTTCCAAGATACCATGAAGCTCGGGAAATGAGAAAAAAGAATTTCAGCCCCCGTCACTCAGTTCCCTCTTATGCACATGTCTGTCTAATCAACAAACATTTTGACATTTCCAGGATACCATGAAGCTCGGGAATCGAGTAAAAGAATTTCAGCCCTGAGTAAAAGAATTTCAGCCCCAGTTACTCAGTTCTCTCTTATGCATATGTCTGTCTGCTCAACAAACATTTTGACATTTTTTAATGAGCAGGCAAAATGACATTTGCTTCTCGTACCAATAGAATCAACTACATAACGCTAGCTTCTGTAATTTTAGCCTTTTGAGGTTGCCTTTTGAGACTGAATGCCTATAAATAGACAATGTGGTAATATCAGGAGAATGGGTTCCATTTGCCATAGATAACATTTTCAGTTTTGGTTCTTTGGAGACTTTTGGTGGCAAATTCCATCCCCCAAGACCAGATCCCATATCGAACTGAGACCCCTACTCTACTAAAGGGGAGTGGCTTTAGTTAACATGTTTCAACCCGATGAGCAAAAGGCTTCCATCAAGGAATGAGGCATTTTCTTAGAAAATGACATAACTTACTTCAAAACAACCTCAATGCTCCTAGTTGATTGTTGGGGTGGTGTTTCTTTCTCTTGGGAGAAAAGGTTGTTAAGGGTTGCTTTTGCAAAATAATAATCAGAAGGCACACTAATCACTAACACCTCCCATAAAACATTTACACAACACTGTTTTGATTGATTTCTCACATTAAGCATACAATTTATGCAGGTAGAATGACAGAGAGAACATCGGTAAGAGCCTTGTCACAATGTGGCCCCAAGAATTAGGAAAAAGTATTCATATGCACATTATCACACACTTTGATAGAAAATAAAGAGTATACCTTTCTTTAGAAAGCTTAAAGAAGTTGGAAACGTGTCCCCATAAAGTCTTTTCAAAGGTTTCCCATGTCTGATCTACATCTTCAAAATATTCTCTGGCCATTGCACATAAAACATAAGAAAGTCATTGAACCTCAAGCTACAAAAATCATGCACAGATATAGAGAGAAGAAATATGTCAACTATAAAGGTTCTGCCTTCATCTTTACCGTCATCCATCTCTTTCATTTTCATCTTAAACATTTCTGGGCCATTTGTGCTGCTAGGACATCGAGCTTTTGCAGTATAGTGCAATTCAACTCAAACTATTTGTCTTTACAAGTAACAAAAAAGAAATTCCAAGACATGGAGATGCACCACAAGTGCATCAAAATTACCACCAGGCAAGACAAAACTTCTGGGTTGAGGCAAAGCCAAAGTGCCAAATATTAGCATTTTTGTTCAAGGAAAAGTTGTTGGGAAAAAGTTATTTTAGGGAAATGGTAATGAGGTTGTCATCAAATTCTGGTCTCCTTGGTACAATTCAAAGGCTGGCATCACAAGGGGTTAAACGATATTTCTTTGACACTCTAAATATTATGTATAACTACATGTAATTTATATCAGCACCATGAAACCGTTGATCAAATGTAAAGGTAATCATAGCCAAGCCAGCACTTAAATTGCTATTTATCTTCCCTTTAATATTAGTAATTTGTTGTGCTACATCAAAATTAACTTGAAAGGGAAGATCCATACCTTAATCTGCCAACCTCCTCTTTGTGAGATCCAGCAGCTGCTAATGCAAACCTTCGCTTCCCATCAAGTGCAGTTAACCTCTGAGAAATTAACAACAAAAAGTCATCAACCAAGATACAACTGGACACACATGAGAAATATTCAACTTAGAACTTGACAAGATAAAGAATTCAGCTTTACCTCATAAGTATTAACAATTTCTCTATCATCACTCAATGAATCTCGTGCCTCTGCTGCTTCAACAGATATTGACATCATACCTTCCACATCCTACATTGAATCAAGAGGTAAAGAAAAAGGTAATCACAGAGCAAAATAATAAACTCAGAATATTCATAATAGCTAAAGCTTGGGCATCAGAACATACAGCATACAGCTTATAAGAGAATGACTATCAAATCAAC
>Ga0325411_1008066_pt1 | contig 11426 bp, 12 predicted proteins | sample PopdelMetagenome_13_FD_206181 | JGI IMG/M metagenome (GOLD analysis project Ga0325411, IMG submission 206181) | Populus deltoides microbial communities from Bellville, Georgia, United States - Xylem-PdIQD-R4 | ecosystem: Host-associated > Plants > Phyllosphere > Stem > Wood/Secondary xylem...
AAAAAAAAATTATAAAACATGCTTTAGTTAAGGAGTTATTGATGCTTTAAGTGCAAATTGATGATATAAAATCTTGATAAAAATGCACTTTTAAGTACTAATCATACTCCCTAGAACCTAGATTACAAAAAGGGAACATAAGCTAGGATCTACTCCTGTCGTGCATGCGATGATCCTGAAACAAAATACATATTATTGAAACGTGAATATCATATAATAAATATAACAACACGAATATCTAACAATTTCAAAAGGGTAACATGCATTCATATTTTATTCACAACCTTTCTGGTTTTCAATAAAACGTCTTCCTTATTCAACTATTAATAATTGTTTCCTCTTCCACTATCAACCTCCATTCCAGACTTTATAAGATCGAACATGATTATTTTTGCTTAACACATTACCGATACCAATTTCACTAGCATCATCATCACCACCTTGTAGGAGTCGATGCAAGGTGACCCCCTCATCCGGGATCCTAACATACACTAAATGTATGCTAGCCAATACATGGTGATCCCCTTACCCGGGATCCTAACATACTCTAAATGTATGCTAGTCAATACATGCTTGATCCCCTTACCCAAGATCCATACACTAAATGTATGCTAGCCAATACATGGTGATCCCCTTACCTGGGATCCTAACATACAATAAATGTATGCTAGCTAATACATGCTCGATCCCCATACTAGGGATCCTAACACGCACTAAATGTATGTTAGTCCAAACATGGCGATCCCCTTACCCAGGATCCTAACATACACTAAATGTATGCTAGTTCACGCCTCAAATCACAATTCTCATATTTTCTTTGTCAGCGATAATTTCATCACTCGACAATTCACATAACAACCTTTCACCTTGAATACACGTACATTCAGTAATTCACATTTCACATTGGTAATTGATTAGTACTTAAAAGTGCATTTTTATCAAGGTTTTATATCATCATTTTGCACTTGAAGTATTAATAACTCCTTAACTAGAGTATGTTTTATAATAATAGATCTGATAATATAAGATAGCTTTAATTTATAGTAAATGTTCATTTTAAATGCAGGCATATCTCACAATTCAAAGGATTGATTGATGTGATTAACTATTGAAAGTTTCGATCTTCAACTCCCTCCTTTTCTTTCTAATGATAGGTGGCCCTCCCTTCTTCTCTTCTTGTTCAAATTTCTTGTTAATCCCTTGCCCACCAGTGTTTATTCTACATATATCTTGGATAGGTTCTTGAAATTTTGGTGTTTCTCTCTTGATTTGTAAAAATGGATACAAAAACTCCCTCTTTTCTTTCTTTATGATAGCTGCAGATTTTGTTTTTGGTGAGAAGAGGAGTATTTATGTTCTATAATTATTCTTATTTGCATTTAGGCCCTATTTTCTTTAAGTGTATTTGTTTTGCCCCCACTTCCTTTTAGTTTAGTTTATTTTTTTTAATTTAATCTAGCCTTATTTTCCCAGGATTTACAGTATCCCCTCCTAGTAAAAATTTCATCCTCGAAATTCAAGTTACGTACCTATGTTGGAGAATAAGTGTGGAAACTTCTCCTTCATTTCAGATTCTCTTTCCCATGTTTCTTCTTCTATTCGAGAGCTTCTCCACAATACTCTCACCAAGGGAACTCTCTTATTCCTCAACAACTTCTTATCTCGATCTAAGATCTTGACAAGCTTAGCCTTTAATCTTCATAGGAACTTGTGGCAATACTTGTGAGGGGTCTATCTTGGCCTTTCGCAACAATGACACATAGAACATATTGTGAATCTTGTCCAAATATACAAGCAATTCTAATTGATAGGCAACTGGCCCGATTCATTCCTTAATCTCAAAAGGGCCAATATATCTCGGTGCTAATTTCCCTTTTACTCCAAATCGAATGATGCCTTTCCAAGGCGCCACCTTCAAAAATACCTTATCCCCTACTTGGAATTCCAAAGGCCTTCTTCGGCTATCTGCGTAACTTTTTTTTAATTTATCTTGGGCTTCCTTCATCCTCTTTTTGATCACCCTCACCCTGTCAGTTGTCAGTTGCACCATTTCAGGTCCCAAAAGCTTCCTTTCTCCTACTTCCTCATAACAAATTGGGGTACGACATTTCCTCCCATACAATGCTTCATATGGAGCCATACCAATAGTAGTTTGATGGCTATTATTATAAGTAAACTCCACCAATGGCAGGAGATCCTCTCAATTCTCTCCAAACTCCAGCACACAGGACCTCAGGAGATCCTCAAGAGTTTGAATGGCCCTTTCAGATTGACCATTTGTCTGAGGATGAAATGTCGTGCTCAGATTTAACTTTGTTCCCATTGCCCGTTGTGAGCTATGCCATAATCTTGATGTGAACCTTGGATCCCGATCCGATATAATTGAAACTGGCACTCCGTGAAGTCTGATTACTTCATTTACATACAATTTTGCCAGCTTATCCACCAAATCAGTCATCTTCATAGGCAAAAACAAAGCAGATTTTGTTAGTTGATCCACGACCACCCATATGGCATCATTCCCCTTCTTTCCCTTGGGTAATCTCGTCATAAAATCCATAGAAATATCCTTCCATTTCCATTCTAGAATTGGTAATGACTGTAATTCCCCTACAGGTTTCTGGTGTTTTATCTTTACTTGTTGACAGATCCCACAATTCGACACAAATTCGTCAATAAATACCAAGATATCGTCAATAAATACAACCACATATTGGTCCGGGTAAGGCCGAAGCACCCGATTCATCAAGTCTATAAACATGGTCGGAGTATTGGTTAACCCGAAAGGCATCACCAAAAACTCATAATGCCCATAACGGTTTTGGAAAGCAGTCTTTTGTATGTCTTGTTCCTTGATTCTCAACTGGTGGTATCCAGATCTCAGATCTATCTTAGAGAACACCCTATCACCCTTCAACTAATCAAACAAGTCATCTATTCGTGGGAGTGGGTACCTGTTCTTCACCATCACTTTATTCAATTGATGATAATCAATGCACAAACGAAGGGTGCCATCCTTCTTCTTTACACACAATACCAGAGCTCCCCAGGGTGAATTACTAAGCTGAATAAAGCCTTTATCTAATATTTCCTGAAGCTGGACCTTCAGTTCCGCCAATTCCATAGGTGTCATCCTATAAGGAGACTGGGCTATAGGAGAAACTCCTAGAATAGTTTCTATGGAAACTTCAATTTCTCTAACTGGAGGTAATCTAGGCAACTCTTCTAGGAATACGTCTTGAAACTCCCTCTCAACAGGAATACTAGCCAATTTTATGCTACCCTTTTCCAGCTCTTTTACATGGTCTAACCAAGCAGAACAACTCTTCCTTAGTAATTTTCTAGACACACAACTTAGATTACTTTTCTTTCCCCTTTAAACACTATTCTTTTATCACCTATTCCTTGGATTGGCACCATCTTAGTGAAACAATCCACTTGTGCCTTATGTTTACTTAGTCAATCCATGCCCATAATCATATCAAAATCATATAGCTGTAACGGCATAAGATCTACCCTCAACTCTAACCCTCCAATATATAGTTTTACCCCTCTATAAATATCATAAATAAATATATTCTCTCCCAGAGGTGTACTAACAATCACTCCAACACCCAAGTTACTAGATAACACATGCAAGTTATTCACAATTCTATAAGATACAAAGGAATGACTAGCTCCAAGATCAATTAAAGCATAAACTTGCATTATATCTAACTGTAAAGTACCTACCACCACATCAGGTATAGCTCTCACATCCTCGTAGATCATATGATATACTCGACCTGAGTCCTCCCCTCCTGATTTCTGGGCCTCCCGCGAGTGGCACTCGTCCCTGACTAGGTAAGCTTGATAGGACGATCGACTGTCACTGATTGTTGCTGGCTTTGAACCTTAATCCTCTAACCATGGGTTCCCTCGGTAGTTCTACGAGGACAATCCTTCTTCCTGTGACTCCTTACCCCACAATAGTAATAACCTTTGCCTACATGCGAGCACTCTATCCATCGATGCCCCTCACCTCTATAAATATAACATCTCCTTCGCATCACAGAGAAATCTCCAGGGTGTCGTTGCTCACACCTCTGACAAAATGGATATACTGGTCCTTTATGATCTGTAGAGCCTCTAGCAGTTTTAACTCCCTGTCTAGACTGTCCTCCCCAAGCTCCTCTTCCACTGACCTGTGTAGATCCTCCTGAGCTCCTTCCTGGGTTGAAACTCCCACCTCTTATCTGGAACTGTCCTAATGATTGCCCACTCTTCCCTTTCTTCAGGAGAGGTCTCCTAATCAAAAACTCAAAATCTCTCCTCTTAGCTCCAATTGCCTAACTCTGCTCGACCATTGGCTTTGGGGTATCCCTTATTACCCTCTCCATACCCTGAGCAGCCCGTACCAATTCCCGCATAGACTAAAACTGCATGGCTATCAATATCATCCTCAGTTCCCACCTCAGTCCATCACGAAACCTCTCCACCCTATGGCGCTCTGTGGGAAGGTAAGTGGAGGCAAAAGCTGCTAAATCCTGAAATCTCCTCTTATACTCCAGAACTGTCAAATCTCCCTGCCTCAAATCCAAAAACTCATGTTCTTTCTCCCTTCTATGCTACTAAGAATAGTACCTCTCCTCAAACTCTTCACGAAAGTCCCTCAATCTCAATACCTCCCCTGATCTCCTCTCTCTAATGGTCTCCCACCAAGAGTGGGCACTTTCAACCAATAGATGAGTCACACAATCCACCCGTATCTCCTCTAGCTCCTGCATCTGATTTATAACTCTTTCCACTTTCCTCAGCCAATGCCCAGTAACCTTAGCATCCTTTTCGCCATGGTAAGTCATACAACCCATCTCTCTAATACCCATCACCCATTGCACTATAGTGACTACTCCCCCTGATCTAGGAGCTGTACTGGAGGCTCCCGCTACCATTCCTGCTACTACTGCTCTCACTATATGTTCCACAAAAGCAGGATCTGAAAATGGGTTTGATCTAGCTACCGGTGTCACTGGTACGAGTATATTATCTCCCCCCTATCTGTCTGATACCTCGGGTATGGATACATCTGCCTGACAGGACAACGAATCATCTCGAAGTCTCACTAACACGCCCCCTTCTAAGTACACTGATGCTACAGGTATATGAGAGGAGGTGTCTGCCAAGGGATCCTATTTTGGATCACTTTCATTACGAAAACTCTGGTCACTTCCCCGAACTGGGGATGGATCAGTCCTAGCTCCTTGCCTTGTTCTCACCATCCTGAAACACATTTCAAAATCATATAATTATTCATGTCCCTGGGATAGCAACCTAAGCTCAGATACCAAACTGTAACATCCCCCCTATACCGGAATAAAAACAACAATCTTATGTCAACCGAAAAGTAGAGAAATTATATATATATATATATATATATATATATATATATTCATGGTCTTTGTATTAAAATCTACAGAAATTTCAATGGAACCCCCTATACCGGAAGGTCCCAAGTTATCGAAATGTAACCTGTTTACACTTCTAGTAACTCGCATCTCATTACTCAATCAGACCCAATCATCCTAGGTTTCAATTCCACAAATATTATCAAACCTATCAACCACAATATTTATGATATACATTATATAACAAAATATCATTATGGATGGATAAAAATATAAATACATAGACATGAAATATGGTTATATGAACTACAGAGTTAAAGTTAATCAAGTTTAAAGATTAATTATACAATATTTGGATTGGTATTGTGCAACTGTTACTGTTTAGACATTGAACTGTTACTGTCCAACCTCTCCTCAGATTTTTAACCATATCTAGAGTTATAGAACTCCGTTTCAAGCGAGATTGGGCTCGTTGGAAAGCTAAGACATGAGGCTACAAGTTCTTTAGAGGAAGGAGAACTCAGTTTTGCCTCTAAGACAGTCAAAATTGCTTATCAACGAACCAGACCTATTACCCTCCAGGGTCTGTCATGACCTCGTCTCGGTTGGTGACCCATAATTGGACTTTTATAATTCCAAATTAAGCAAGACCAATTTCTATGAAGGAACATGATCATAATTCCTTCATCCTCCTACTCGAAATCCCTTTGAAAGTCAAGAGATGAAACTGTCCAGATTCATCAACCTTTCCATTTACACACAACACATGAAGTTATTTAATTTAGCAACTCATACTTTTTCCTCAATTCAAGTCTAAGAACTTTAAACTATAATTCAACATCCAGGCATCAATTTATAATCGACTTTGAAACGACTCATAAAACCATGTTTAGAACACTTTACCCAGTACGAATCAAGGTTTTGATCTTCAACTCCCTCATTTTCTTTTTAATGACAGTTGGCCCTCCCCTTTTCTCTTCTTGTTTAAATTTTCTTGTTAATCCCTTGCTCACCAGTGTTTATTCTATGTATATCTTGGATGGGTTCTTGAAATTTTAGTATTTCTCTCTTGATTTGTAAAAATTGATACAAAAACTCCCTCTTTTCTTTCTTTATGATAGCTGCGGATTTGTTTTTGGTGAGAAGAGGAGTATTTATGTTCTATAATTATTTTTATTTGCATTTAGGCCCCATTTTATTTAAGTATATTTGTTTTGCTCCCACTTCCTTTTAGTTTAGTTTATTTTCTTTAATTTAATCCAGCCTTGATTTTCCTGGGATTTACATAAACCCTGTAATTTCATATACAAATCTCTATAATAGTGGTGAGGCACAAATCGCCTTCTCATCAACACATTCATCTCCTCCCACGACGCTACCGGCATCTCTCCACTCCTCCTTCTACTAATCACATTTTGATCCCACCAAATCACTGAATTAAATGACTACCAAATTTACTTTCTTCTGCTCTGAATAGTTATGGCAATCAAAAATTCAATCCATCTTTTTCTCCCACTCCAAATATGTCTGGGGATTTTTTTGCCTTGAAATGAAGGTATTTTCAGTTTGATAGCATTATCATAAAACACTCCAAGCCATAAAAAATAAATCTTCATGTGCACATCGTCTCAATAAAAAAGCACTTCAAAATCATTGCACTTTGATTCCTGAAATTTATAATCTAGAATTATAACATGATAAATTAAATCAGAAGATATAAAAATAAAAAAAAGATATTTGTACCATACGTTTTCAATAAATGCATCACAATTTATGAACTAATTATCATCAGTTGCTAAATGCAACTTTCCACCAAATTCTACAAAATAAAATATTAAACATGTTAGAATAAAAATGTGTTAATTAATAAATCGTAAAATAAAAGGTGTAAGTTTTTAAAAAACATTACCTGATTCAAGGTTTTCGTAGATTTCAAAATCATTCATCAAGGTTGTATTATCAGTTGGAATTGGACCATGATGCAACCAATTTTGACAACAAATAAGTGCTTGAACTGTTGGTGGATATAGAGAACTTCGAAATTGGTCGAGTATATGACCGCCTATGCTAAAGGCTGATTCAGAAGCCACTGTGGATATAGGAATAGCTAGAACATGTTGTGCAACTTTCAAAAGTATCTTATATTTTGAAGCATTAATGATACGATCCAGGAATGGTCAAATTCAGATTTTGAGGTCAATCGGAGTTTGGGAAGGTATCGAAACACGGGTCAACAGAGGTTGTACAAATTTTGTTATTTACTTCCTTTTGACTTGTAGACTTTCTATCTGGCTAGTATTCTTTTCCTAAAAGGATGTGGCAGCTTCTTTTGGGAATCTACTAATTCTACAAAGACCTTTAATGGGCTGCAACATAGTTTCCAAGTGTGACAAGGATTCATAATTATTTCAAAATCCTTTTCTTATAAGAATTCCTTATTTATCCTAGCTACAAAAAGGAAAGAAGACTTCAGAATAAATCCTACCTTCAGATCAGATTTCCTAGTTTATTTGGGACTTCTTAATGGTGACAAATCTGATTCTAGCATATTTAGGATGATAATTTTTGGATTTTTATTATTTTTATTATTTTCTTCCTAGTTTTTGGGTTATTATTACTTATTTGGGTCAATTGTAAGTGGGCATCATACTTTAGTTGAGAGCCACTATAAATAAGAGCATAATCAGACAAGTAAGGTTAGACAATTCAGATTAATAAAACTTCTTGTTTGCCGCACTTTATGTGTGTGTGTGTGTTGGTGAGATAATCTCCCTTCCAAGGTTCTCTAAAGAACTGAAAAATGACTTATCGAAGAACAACTGTCTTCGTGGCGAATCAATATTCGTTGGGTGGGGGTCTCCGTTTCCAATAATGCTGGTGCCTAGATTTACTTGGCTTTCCGGGAATTGGTGTCTTTGCGTGTGGGTTGCATGACCATGTGATCACGAGGTTCGCATCAATTAATCTTTATCATCATTAAGATCCTCACAACCATCAACCAAATACCTCTCAACCTCATTTCTATTTTCCACACTATCTTCCTCCTGTAAGTGCCTTTTGAACCGAGCTAAAGTGTTAACATCTACCTCCATATTATCAATAGCATCATTAACTTCTTGTTTATGCCTATTATCATCCACCACTTCATCGGCTTTCAAATAAAACTCATACAAGCTCACCAAATTATCTTTAACTTTTTTTGTTAGCAATTGTACTTTGTCATAATCATACAACTCACCAAAACAAAATTTAACATATTTCAACTTAAGATGTGGATCCAAAACATTAGCAACATACAATAAAAAATTCTGATTTGCTCCACAGCCCCAATACTTCTCAAACCTACTCATCATGTTTATCACCATTCCATTCAAAAGATTATCTCTACTTTTACACAATTGCAACAAGTTTATATGCATGTAAATCAATTCATTGAAGAAAGAATTTGATGTAACATGCAATGAGCCAGAAAATTTCAATGTAACCATATAAAAGATCTTTAAAAACTTCAGCAAAGTTCTAGCATTTTCCCAATCCTTTAAACTAGGTGGCCCTATGTTTTTTTTATTCCCCTTTGAATCAACCTCCAAAAAGTAACTCATATAGGTTCACTTTGACCTAACCTCATAAACATATTTTCAAACTTTTCAGCAACTTCTAACATAAGATAAGTTGAATTCCATCGAGTTGCAACATCCAAACACAATGATTTCTTACACTCTATATGCAACTTTTATGCACACTTCTTAAATGCAAGTAGCCTAGAGGGTGAAGATCTCATAAACCTAATTGCATTTTGAATCTTAACAACTGAAACATTCATCTCTTTCAAACCATCACATACAATGAGATTTACAATGTGTGCACAACATCTAACATGCAAATGTTCATTTGACAATATTAATAGTTGGCCAATCTTTCATCACATTCTTTAAATATGAAATAGTAACACTATTAGAGCTTGCATTGTCTACTGTAACAATTAAAAATTTATCAATCCCCCAATCTAAAAAACAATTCTCAATAACTTGACTAATTATCTCACCCATATGATTGGAAACTTGACAAAAATTCAGAATTCTTTTATGCAAATTCCACTCATTATCAATCCAATGAGCCGTTAAGGACATATAGTTAATGTTTTGGATTGATGTCCATGTATATGTTGTTAAGCATAATCATTGACTCTTAAGAGCTCTCTTTAATCTTTCATTCTCTTCAACATAAAGTTTCAAACTATCTCTCATAACAGTGAAACAAGAAGGAATGTCAAATCTAGGCTGCAAGGTCCTAGAAAATAATCTAAATCCCTTACCCTCCACAAAATTAAAAGGCAACTCATCAATTATAACCATTTTCACAAGTATCTTTCTGCATTCATCATAATCATAACCTATTGCCTTAAGAGTTCCCACACTTCGATCTCCTAATTCACCCCCTACTTTATTAGGTTCTAATACCAAAATATTTTGCTTCTTATCAACCACAAAAGGAAACTTTTTGCATACTTTCAAATGACTCCACATATTACTTGTTCCATTTATAATAGTATGACATGCATAATCCTTTCCACAATAATTACATTCAACTCTAGGGGTTGTAGGATCACCATCAAGTTTTGTAAAATGATCCCAACTTTGTGACTTATTTTTATCATCAACATTTCTTTTCCTTGATGAAAGGATTTGAAGTTGTTTACCTTTATTATCCGTGGTGGATCCTGTAATAGTTGATGTTGGGTTAGTGTTTGAAGCTGAGGCATTGGTTGATGTTGGGGTAGTGCCAGTGGATGAAACATTTTGATTTTGAAGGTTTTCCATCTGTAATTACCAAATACAAACATGTTCATTATCACTTGCACAATTCTTTTCAGCACTTAATAAACATAAAGATTAAAATCATGTTTAAAAATTAAAATGAAACAAATATTACAAAAGTAACATGTCAAAACAAGCTTAGGAAATCTATCAATAGAGGAAAAATAATTACAGAAGTAACAGAATAATGAATACAAGAATAACATGAATTAAATGAATACAGAATGCCAATCAAGATCATCCAAAACAGAATAATGAATACATTTCACAGAATGACAAAACAAAACCGAATTAAAAAAACCTATCAAAACAAAACTAGTTTGCAGAATCAAGTCAATCAGCACAGGCTTATAAACATGATTTTAATCAAACTACTTGGCGTGACCATATAAATCAACCAACACAGCAACAAAATCAACAATTCGTTTGTTTTTAGTAATCAACCAACAAAGCAACATAATCAACACAGCAACAGCAACAAAATCAACACAAGTTTACAGTAGCAGATATTGAAATTACATTTTTTTTCCCCATAAGATGAGGTGAAGGTAGGGTCTCATCAACAAGAACAACTAAAACTTAGACCCAAATTGAATTTTTTAAATGCTTTGAAGGGTTCTGATGTTGATGACAATGAGGGTAGCAAGACCCTTGGCATTAGTTCAGTCCATAATCTGCACTTTGCTCCCCCTACTATGACTGATGGTCGTGTGATAGTAGCTCCTCCACTTGATGTGTTCGAAGATGGCTGCGAATTTTGGAAATCCACCCTAGTTGGTCATTTTGTGGGGCAGAAATTACCGTATCCCGTGGTTAATTCTATTGCCAAAAGAATATGGAGCTCCTACGGTCTATCAGAAGTTTTGTCTTCGGATAATGGTTTCTTCATCTTCAATTTTGATTCTGTTGATCATGCCACTAATGTGTTGGAAAGAGCCCCATGGCACATGGCAAACAGGCCTTTGGTGCTTAAACGTTGGCAACCAAACATGCAATTTTTGAAAGATGATTTGGCCATAGTTCCGGTATGGGTTTGGCTGTATAATGTCCCTCTCGAGTATTGGATTATTAAGCGGTTGAGCTATCTAGCGAGTGCTATTTTTTTTTTGGTAAGTTGACGTATGTATTAAAAGAAGAAGATACAAACATTATAAGGGGCATACCCCAGATTTACAATGATAACAGAAACATAAAACAACAGATGGCTACAAGCTAGCCACCGACC
>Ga0325411_1008069_pt1 | contig 11424 bp, 2 predicted proteins | sample PopdelMetagenome_13_FD_206181 | JGI IMG/M metagenome (GOLD analysis project Ga0325411, IMG submission 206181) | Populus deltoides microbial communities from Bellville, Georgia, United States - Xylem-PdIQD-R4 | ecosystem: Host-associated > Plants > Phyllosphere > Stem > Wood/Secondary xylem...
AAAAAATTAAATTTTTTTTTAAATTAATAATTTTTTAATGTTTTTAGATTATTTTAATGTGCTGATGTTAAAAGTATTTTAAAAAAATAAAAAAAATATTATTTTAATATATTTCAAAAAATAATTCATTTTAAAAAACAATCACAACATTCCCTCGTTATTAAAAAGTTGAAATTTCTCAACAATCCTAGAGATTGACCTCTCCAAGCACTGCCCTCACATTTACACCGTTTACCAAGCCCCATCTTTGACCAAACAAATTACTTGGGTTTGCATATATTTCTTTTTAAATTAACTCGAACAGCTTTGAGCCAAAATCTCATTCGTATAATGAGATCATAGTTATAATTAAAATAGTCCTGCTATGACAAGTTGATTCGGTAAATTAGCAATTCAAACTATGATATAAGCTAGATTTTACTTTAAACTAATTTAAATATTAATTGATTAAATCTGATTAATTTGACAGATTAATATATAACTTGGTTCATCTAATTAATTAAACCTGATTGTGTCGAAACAAATGAATTTACTATAAAAATAATATTGTTTTAAATAAAAATTATAAATACATGTTAGCTTTGTGACCCGCAAATTGATTCGATAATCTAGTAATGCACGTTATTTTTCAAAATTCATCTCAAATTAGGTATGCCAGCTATTTTTTAGAATATTCTGAATGTCAAATTTGACACTATACATTGTTAAAGAATCATATCAACTTAATAACTTAAGTTGTTAGGTGATGTCATAAAATATAATTTATATTATTCTCTAACATACCTCTTCAAGTGAAAGTCTTTGGACTTGAAACTTGCACAGACTCATATTATTTTGTGCTTGATTTTTTTATCAAATAAATAGGGATAAAGAGATCTGAACTCGTGATCGTTTGGTCATCAAGACTCTAATATCATATCAAAAAATTATCTCAACTTAATAGCTTAAACTATTAAATAAAATCCTAAGATATGATTTATATTATTCTTTACCACTTATTATCTAAAAAGATGAATAGATGCATGATTGTCAACCTTCATCTTAAAACTGACTGAAAGAATTAGGTAGTGGAAATATCAACTGGCTCCTTTTGCAGCTCCTTGTATTGTAAAATCTAGCTAAAACCCACTTACCACAAGATCACGATAATGGGGGCATCTGCCAACTTATCATGGCTTGGTCAATAAACAAGCTGGCCTCACTTTCTGACAGAGCAGGTCCCATCTTATTGCTCTTGCATGCATGAATTATCACTAATCATGCGGATCATTGCTTAATTGTTGGCATATAATTATTTTAAAATTGCCCACTCTCTCATATAAGCACAATCTCAAGTGCTCAACCTTCCTGCTTGGATCGATCGGATAGACACCTGCACAATCAAATATCGTGAAGGTCTGATCGGATAGACACCTGCACTTAATTAACAATGACTTGATTAATGCTGTTAATTAAGCCTAAAGATTAAGAAATAATACCGCATTAATCCTTCACTTAAGTAGTGTAGTCCTTTTAATAATAGCTTCGAGAGTTGACTTCGTTAACTAGATATCTAAATCAGGTTAGTTTTTTTTTATAAAATTAACCAAATAAAAATTCGGTGATTCAATGAGTAAGGCGAGACTTGATTATTTTTTTTTATTATTATTTTTTAAAATAACATCTTTTAATTTTTTTTAAAAAAATATTCAAAGCAATGTCATTAAAAAAAAAAAAAACAGTTAATACTTATTACCTCGCTGACATGTGGGTGAACAATTCAAGATGTATCTCGAGCCTTGGAGTATTTCGTAGATTTAATTGGCTTAAGAGAGAATTTCTGTATAAATAGTATAGCTTATGGATGAAATAATAACCCTATATATATAATAACCTTTTTGTGTTTCACTTTTGCTAGAGTAAATTATAATTTAATCTCTAAGTTCTTAGGATTTTGTGAGTTGACACTAGAAAATTAGAATAAAAATATGATGCGATATTCTATTAATGTTAAAAAAAAAAAAAAAAAAACTTATATCAACAATTATTATTTCGATGATGAAAACATGCCATAGAGGGTCAACACCAAGAATATTTTGGAGAAGTAGAAGGATATTAGCACTTATTTAGTATTGCGTTTTAAATGGTATGCATAAAATTTAAAAAATATATTATTTAATTTTTTTAATTTTTAAATTTTTTAATGTATTTATTTAAAAATATTTAAAAAAACAATTGTTATTACACCACGAAACCATCCGTTTGCAATTTAATACAAGCAATTTTTCCTAGACAAGTAATTAACGATCCAGATTCTTATCACTTCTAAGAGGATTTGACCTTGGAAGAAGGGTTTTTTTTTTTTTTTTTGCAAATGAAGTAAAAGAAAGTTTTCCAAGGTAAATAAAAAGAAATAAAAATAAAAACATTATAGCTTTAGATAAATGGAAATTGGCAAAACATCGTAACAATTTTTTTATTTTTTATTCTTTTGAGTTTTTAAATAACTTCTTGAGTTTTTAATGTTTTTTAACTAAAACTAATACGAAGCTGAAATCTGAGCTCTTTTTCTCTTTAAAAATCAAGATTAACAAAAGATTGAGTTGATTATCAATAGAAATACCTCTAACACTCTGTAAATATCGCAGAGTTCCCTTGAAAATATAAAATATTTCACAGCAAGGATGCTCAATCAATCTATGCATATATTTTTATAATAAGCAGTTACTTTCTGTTACTTCTCCACTCTTCTCTCAGAGTTGATCATCATCAAATGAATCTCTCCCTTCTTTTTTATTTTCATTCTTTTATATATTATCCAAAATTAACAAATATAGATAATTAAAATAGATAAAACAACAATATTTGAATCTAATTTTGGGAGATTCAGTGGTGTGATGACTTGCAAGGTCGTTTTCTAAATGAAAATTGCATGTAAATTCTCTAGGAAAAATTTCTTAAATCCAATAATTAAATCTAATGTTATTGTTGTTTTCATCGGGCTATATAATCTGAAATCTGACACGTCCATGCTTCTTCGTGGACTTTATTCCAGAGGTGAACCTATCTATTTGGTCCACAAACATGTCTGCAGCAGCACAAAGAACACCTTGTTGATCTTCATCAAATGAATCTCTTCCTTCTTTTTTATTTTCATTCTTTTATATTTTATAAGAAGTCGGCTCATTACTTGAACTGTTTGCATCAGATCATCTCAGTGTTTAGATCACGAGAATCCATCTTGTTTCCTTGAAAAGTTGCACCATTTTTGAATTGGGCTGGCTTGAACCGAATACCTTCTTCCTTACATCCTAGTCTTGCTCTTAACCACTTGCGTTAGCTAGCTTTATCAAATGAAACTGATCTAGCTTTACATTCATCAACTGTTCAAATCACCTAAGCTCACAGTTGAAACCTCTTTCCTAATTCAGCATAGTATATTCAAATAGAAAGTTCTATCCCTAATAAAACTAATGAATCAACCCATTGATCTCAAAATGCTTGGAAAAAAGAAGAAAAAAAATCAACTTAAACAAATTTACAACAAATAAATAACACAAAAAATAAATTCAACTAAAAAAATTCATATGAAAAAAATGAGGTTGAGATTGCTAAAAATTTAAAAATCCTATAAATAAATCAACTAAAAATTGATCTCATATGAAAAAAAAATCTCACAACAACATTCACACAATTATTAAGAACAAAAACAATTAAAAATAAAATAAAAAACAAATATAGTGAAAAAAACATGAAAAAAGAAAAAAAATCTTACCTTAATGTAGTTGCAAGTGAAACCAAAAAGGAAAAAAAAAATTCGTAAAGTTTATTAATTAAAAAAATGAGAAGAAAAATAAAGAAGACATACCTGAGCATGGAGGAGAAAAGAAGGAGTTGAGGAGAGAAGAAAAGAGAAAGAAATGAATATTGATGTTTTTTACGTATGGGGAAGAAAACGAAGAAGAAATGAGCCCGGTCTGTTGTGAAATTAGAGATTCTAGGCTTTTTATTGAGGTGTTTTATTGACAGTTTTATCGACAGATAATTAAATATTGATAGTTTTAATCATTTCATCGGTGATTCCGTCTATAATAATTATTTTTAATTTTCAATTTAATCAAAAATTTTCTGAAACCGCCTAATATCACTGATGACTTTTCAATCCGTTGGTGATTCCGTCTGTAATATTTAATTTAATTGAAATTTTTTAAAAAACCACCAAATAACACCGACGACTTTTCAATCTGTTGGTGATTTTGTCTATAAAGAATAACAGTGCAATTAAAAAGTGAACAGTTTAAGAGCTATCTGGAAAATACCAACGGAATTTTCCGTCGGTTATTTGCTTTGTAATTAACATAATGAATACCAATGATTTTACCGACTGATTTTACCAACGAACTAAATTCTGTTGGTAAAAATGACACGTCATTATTTTTTTTCCACTGTAATTTTCTCGGTATATACTGAGGGAATATTTCCATCAGAAAAATCCATCGAAAATTTACCGATGAAAATATTCCCTAGATATTTTTATTTGTATTTATCGATTATAGTAGTGTATATCATCGAATTAATTAGGTGTGCTGTTTGAGATTGAGATCTTATGTCCAATATTTTAGGTTAAAATAATTCAAAAGTTGTTGTTTACGAAATTTCTGTATTATTTTTAGATTCCTTTCATAGCTAGGTTTTGAAAAATTTATTTTATTTGAGTTTTCATTAATTAGATCGTCATTAGGTCAGTTTAACTTCCTATTTAAATAATTTTGTATATTATTTCGTAGAGTAATTAAGAATCATTGATATTCAAGATTTATTAAATCAAAGTTCTCCATGCAGTTTAGCTCTAATTTTAAATTTCAAAAAACTCTAATTTTTATTCATTATACATTGCGCGCGTCGTACTGGAATTGTAAAAAGCACATGAGATTTTGATCTAGCATATATTAAGATTCTTCTAAGACTAATTAATGTCAAATAGATAGAGTTGAGGTTTGAAAACGAGATGTTGTTCCTCTTATTTTATAAAAGCATTTTTGAACTTCAAACTCATTACAATCTGTATTTTTAATTGTCTAATTATGCCATATTTTTTTGTCTTAAATTTATTTATAAAAAAAAACTTCTTGTCGATACTATTAAAAAATAATATAAATTATATTTTAAAATCTCACCTAACAACTTAAAATTCTAGATTGAAATGATTCTTTGACACGGTATCAGAGTCTTGATAACCAAATGGTTACGAGTTTGAATTTTACTATCTTTATTTATTTAATAAAAATTAAATATAAAATAACGTGAATCTATACAAGTTTCAAGATCAATAAGTTTTTTTTTAAGAAAATATATTGGAGAATAATATAAATTATATTTTAAGATCTCGTCTAATAACCTAAACTTTTTGGTTAGAATTGTTGTTTTACAATAACTTTCATTAGAAACTACTTCAAAAAATCAGCCCACTTCCACTTCAATTCGATAAACATCAGTTGATACCTTCTCGTAGCTGTATATCCTGTGATCATGCAAAGTCAAAAGAATGGATTCCTCTTCTGTCAATCGTAACCTTAACTAATGGGAGAAACTCATGGGATCTTAAAATTAACCGCACAGAAAAGTACTTTTTATTTAATAATAAAACTTTTTATTCAATAATACATGAAAGTGCGAACACATAAAATAAGGGTTTCATTCCCTTAATATAGTGTGTCCGTCAACATTCTCCAAGTAGTTAAGCATTGACAAAAGGGTATATTTCATATCTGAAATTGCAACTCCCACTGACAACTCTGCCACCTTCTTTCCCATCACAGCAGCTTGGAAGTTCACCGATTATACCATCGAGGCATTTCTTACACACAGCACTAGAAAGATCCCGAGTGCACTGGACCAAGCCATATAGCTTGGTTGATTCTCCTAGCTCCATCCGTCCTGTTGCGTACAACTTGGGGGTTGCCTTAGCTTTATCGGCAAGCTGGGTCAAAAGCTCTTTGGTCTTTTCATTGAATGGAACTGGCTCACTTACAGCATTCACGTTCCACATATAGAACTTGTTTCCATTATCAATTTGGCCAAAGAATCCTTTGTTTGAGTACTTCAAAAGACAGTTATCATACCAAATGATGGCCGCTTTATTGTATGGACAGCGCTTTCGAATCTCACTGCCTGCCTCAACAACACAGGTCTTGCAATCTGAGGTTGAGGCGTCACCTCTACAAAGAGCGAGCCCATATGCTTGGACAGGCTTCTGGCCTTTTGAACCCATACCAAAACCTGTACGAGGGGCTTGATAGTAGAGGAAACTAGTAAGCTTGTTTAGGTTGGATTCATAAGGGCCATTGGCAGTGAAGTTCTCAGGAGTTGAACAGAAATGGAAAAGGGGGTCAGCTCCAAAACCAGTGTGGACAAGGAGAGAAAAGGCTAATAGACATAGAAAGGAGGCGAAGTTGGAGAAAGACATGGTTGCTAGAACTGATTGATGGGATTAAACTTGGGATAATACTGGGATATATAAAGCAAAAGCAGCATTGACTTGGATAAGGTTAAGGGGTTGATTCATTTGTTTTATTAGGGATAGAACTTTCTGTTTGAATATGCTATGCTGAAGGAAAGAGGTTTCAACTGTGAGCTTAGGTGATTTGAACAGTTGATGAATGTAAAGCTAGATCAGTTTCATTTGATAAAGCTAGCTAACACAAGTGGTTAAGAGCTGGAATAGGATATAAGGAAGAAGGTATTCGGTTCAAGCCCAATTCTAAAATGGTGTAACTTCTCAAGGAAACAAGATGGATTCTCGTGATCTAAACACTGAGATGACCTGATGCGAACAGTGCAAGTAATGAGCTAACTACTTGTAAAATATATATAAAAAAATGAAAATAAAAAAGAAGGAAGAGATTCATTTGATGATGATCAACTCCGAGAGAAGAGTGGAGAAGTAACAGAAAGTAACTGCTTATTATAAAAATATATGCACAGATTGATTGAGCAATATCTTGTATTACTGACGCATAAAAAATTATCGATGAAAGATTCATCGAATGAGCTTTTTCGTCGGTGATTTTATTGGTAAATTAATTACCAACAAAATAATAGTACAAATACAGATAAAAAATTTCATCAATAAATATAAAGATTGTGATAGTGATAAGATAAGAACTTATATTTGTTTTCATAAACAAAAAAAACTTATTTTGCTTGTCTAGATTTTTTCTTATTAAACAACAACTTATAAATCTAATTCTAAATCTAGCACGTGATCTCAATGTTGTTAGAAAATGATATAAATTATATCTTGAAACTTCACATAACAGCTTAAGTTTTTAGTTGAAATGGTTCTTTGACTTAGTATCAGAATCTTGATGATCAGGCGGTCACGAGTTTAAATCTCATCATCCCTATATATTTTATAAAAATTAAGCACAAAGTAGTGTGGATCTGTGCAAATTTCATGTTTATAGAGCTTTCACTTGAGAGGGTATATTAGAGAATAATATAAATAATATCTTGAAACCTCATCTAATAGCTTAAACTTTTTAATTGAATTGTTTCTTAGACAAATCTCAACTAGAAGTATCAAAATTTCAATCTAAATTGTTATTTGTAAAATCAAAGGAACTCATATGACTTGTTCGGATTTTATTTTATTATTTTTTTTTTTGAATTTGAACATCTCGATGTAGTTTGTTTATGAATATATCTAATAGATATTGCACATCTCAATATTTATACAACAAGGAATAATTTAGATAATAGTACGTCCAAATTCTTGAAAATAATGTTATTATAATTACATAAATGTTCACAACAAATACTAAAATTATAAAATTGAATGATGCAGTAAAGTCTAATAACATCATTGATTGATTGTTGTAGGTGACTGTGTCCTTCATAATTAGCATCCATTTTATAGGTCTATTTTATAAAAGTCCCACCCCGCCACATGTTTACAGGAAATCCCCCCTGCACTAATTATTAAGTAGAAATTTTTTATTGAGATGAAATTCAATTGGTCAGGTTCTAAATTTATTTTTAAAAAATTATTAATTTAAATTTCTCAAATCTTAGAGTCATTAGAAGTTTATATAATTGTTAACTTCAATGCCCGTATGATTAGTCGAATTACGCACAAACTGATTCAGACACCCACATTAATAAAAAAAAATATCTCAACAATATTAGGAGATTAACCTCTCCAAACACTGCCCTCACATTTACACCATTTACCAAGCCGCATCTTTGACCAAACAAATGCATTTATTTCTTTTTAAGCTAAACTCTCTAACAAGAGATACAAGTTTTTAGACATGGTATGATAAGATAATTCTGCAAATCAGCAATTCAAACTCTGATCCAGGCTACATTATATTTTAAATTAATTTAAATATTGATCTTGAGTAACCTAATAGATTAATTAATATATATGTAACTTGGTTAATACGACCACATGCATCAAACACAAATGAATTTACTAAAAATATATTGTTTTAAATAAAAATAATAAACGCCTGTTAGTTTGGTAAATTGACACGATAATATAGTAAAACAAGTTGTTTTAATTTGACCCCAAATTAGGTATGCCAGCTATACTTGAGAATATATATTCAGAATATGCATCACTTAAGAAGATCACAAAGTGATTGGATGCATGAATATCAACCTTCGTCTAGAAGACAGACTTGAAGACTTGGGTGGTGGAAATCGACTGGTTTCTTTTCAGCTCCTTGTATTGTAAATATCAACTTATCATGGCTGGTGAATAACTATGCTGGCCGCAGTTTCTGACAGAGCAGGTCCAATCTTATTGCTTTTGCATGCATGAATTATCACTAATTCTGTGGATCATCGCTTAATAGTTCGTACTTAATTATTTTAAAATTGCCTAGTCTCATATAAGCACAATTCAAGCGTCCAACCATCCTGCTTGGACCGATCGGATAGACTCAATCAAATAGTATGAAGATAATTATGAAAAGTATAGTTTAATCGGTAAGGTTTTAAAATTATTATTTAAAAATTACTAATTCGAGTTTTATAAATTTTAAAATTATTTGAGGATTATATAATTATTAACTTTAGATGCTATAAAATTAATTGAAATACATGTTGATATATCCATGTTAATAAAATAAAAATTAGTGTGAAGGTAGCTCAATGAGTTGATATGTGCTGTTAGGCCTAAAGATTAAGGATTCACTTTGAATTTAAAGATTAAGTATTTATTTATTTATTTATATAATTTAACTTGAATTAATGATGTTGTTAATTTTCATCAAAATTAACGTCATCAATTACTATTGTTTTTTGATGTACAATGTTATTTGGATTGATAATTTGATTAAAAAATAAGAATAATATAAGGGTGACATGGAGAATAATCAAAGTATAAAGTGTTAGATACGAGCTTTATTTTTTTTATTAACATGGGTATCCAGACTAATTTACGCGTCCTTTGACTAATCTTATAGATTTTAAAATTAACGGCCATATAAGTTTCTAATAGTTTTGATATTTTTAAGAGCCGAACTAATAATCTCTAATAAAAAAAAAAACTATAACTTAACTAAATTATACCTTTCCGAATTAAATACGAGAGCTTTACTACGTTGTCGAGAATTGGTAAAATGTTCATAGAAAGGTAATAAATCAGTGTTATGCACTGTATCAACCATGAAGTGCAAAGTGCCAAATAAATGCGCAAGTCTACAAGGGTTGAAGTGCAAGTGGTAGCGCAGTGCTCTGAATCCTCGCTTTGATGGTTGACTCGCTAACTGGATACCTGAACTAGGCTAGGTTTCTTTCCAAAATTAAGCATAGTAAAAACTGGTTGATACAGTGAGTTAACGTGTGATTAAGGTGAGACTCGGTTATTTTTATTTTTTTTAAATGACATCTAACTATTTTTCTTTTTAAATATTCAAAACAACATCATTAAAAAAACAAAATTGATCCCTACTGACTCACTAGCGGACTCGAGCCTAGGAATATTTGATAGACTTGGGTGGTTTCATAGCTAACACTGGCTAGGAGAGAATTGCTCTCTTCTCTTATGAGATTAAGGCCCAGTTGGCTTTTGCATAAGTAGTATAGTTTATGGATGAAATAATGACCTGCCTCAAATAATACCCTTTTCGTGTTTCACTTTTGCTAGAGTCAATTATAACTTAATATCTAGGATTTTAGGATTTTGTGAGTTATCTCTAGAAAATTAGAAAACAAATGATGGAATATTCTATGGTAAAAAAAAAAATATATATATATATATATATGTCAGTAATTATTATATTGATAGAATCGGCGATGACGATTTTTTTTTCTGAGAAGATCATCTATAAAATATTCACTCAAATAATTTAGATTTTGCCATATATTTTCCATCTATATAACTTTATTTGGCAACAAAATATATTCTATTACATATTCCATTGCAAATGCTCCTTAATTGTTCATAGAATATTTTGTGAGAAATTTTCTATCGCCTATATTGACGAAATGTAAGCAATCATTTCCGATAAAAACATCAATAAAATATTTTGATAGAAGATTTCATTAGTGTTTTTATCAGAAATTTCAAAACTTTTTATAATTTTCTAATAAAATAGGCCTAATATTTTTTAAGAAAACACCAATAAAATTAATTATTCTATCCGGGATTCCATCAAAATATTAAGAAATTGGAGTCTACGACACAAAAAGCAAGAAAATTGGCCCTGGCTTGAAACAGACCTAACTGGTCTGGGCTATTTAGGCCCACAAGTTTACATCTTTTTGTATTGGGTCCTATTGGTTTTTTTAATCTTATTTTGGCCCATGTGCCTGGGTTTCATTGCAATAGGCTGGTGACTTTTTAGTTATAGAGCAAAATTAAAAGGCTGATTGTATCTAGCGGAGTCTATAACTCTGTCCACCGGTTTTATGGATTAACTACAATGAACTTGACTTGTTATTTTTTTTCTTTGAATATGTTCAATTAACAAGAATATATCGAGATATGATTTAATTTTAAACATGAATAAAATAATAAATCGAGATGAGAGATTTGAAAGTTAGCCGTTAAGTTAGATTTAATAATTAATAATATAAATTAGCAACTGTGATTTTAAAATCTTTAAAAAAAAATGTTCTAACCCGTGAGGATATCTCAAAGGAATGAAGTGAATTAATCAAACAATACAAGAGAACTTTATTAAGACTTAAAATCAAACAAACACTTGAATTATTCAAGATTAAATTTCATGTGTTCTTAGCTAGGCAGAACACTTATTTCTAGTGTTTCTTTCATATTGATCATTAAACCCTTAGAACAGCACAACAGCTTAAGCTTTAACAAACGGATAAATCTCATATCTAACCGTACAACTCCCACCGGTAACCCTACCCCCTTCTTTTCCACCAGCAAAACCTTGAAGCTCACTTATAGCACCATTAAGACACTTCTTA
>Ga0325411_1008070_pt1 | contig 11422 bp, 5 predicted proteins | sample PopdelMetagenome_13_FD_206181 | JGI IMG/M metagenome (GOLD analysis project Ga0325411, IMG submission 206181) | Populus deltoides microbial communities from Bellville, Georgia, United States - Xylem-PdIQD-R4 | ecosystem: Host-associated > Plants > Phyllosphere > Stem > Wood/Secondary xylem...
TTTTTTTTAATAAATTAGAAGGTAATAGTAAAATATCAAATAAAATAAAAAAATATATTTTATGCAAAATCAACACCCTTTTAATTGGATTTTTTTTTTCACATTCGTGATGATATCAGTCAGATCTCTAAATTAGCTTGATTTTTAAGGGAATGTTTTTACTCAATCACCATCTATCAATTTATTGAATATATTAATAGAAATGTTTTAGAAAATTATGAAAAACACCCCCAATGACGCAAACTTTACTATTTATGTCCCTTCTGTTCGTCCTTTTCTTTTCTTCGAGGGACAGAAATTAGATCCATTTATTTCAGAATGATGAGTTTGTTTTCTCGGCTCACTTCTGATCGACAACAAGAAACAAGCGCCACCAAATAGCCCATGAAAATCTAGCACGCAGTGCTGTTGTAAAGTCTACAAGACTTGATTTCACTGTCGGCACAAAAGCGCAAGGACGATGATGATGATGTATAGGAGGTGTTTGAGAATGTTTTTATAAAATTTAATGTTTTTTAAATAAATTAATTTTTTTATATTTTTAAACTGTTTTAATGTTAAAAATAATTTTAAAATATTAAACAAAATATTATTTTAATAATTTCTAAATAAAAATACTTTAAATCACAACCACTCCAACCTCTTTTCATGTGGCTCGTGATTCTCAGGGTCAAATCCAAATTAACTGGATGTTCATTAACCAGGCCGCTTGCAAGGCCAGTGGCCGTGCTGTTTGAATGGGCTCTAAAAACGTGAATCCAATCTTATGGGCAGAGTCCGGAGATTTGAGCTTAAACCATCGCCATTCAGATCATGACACTTGAGAATCAAGATATTCTCATCCTATTGAGACTCTCACCGAGCTCCCTTGTGAGGACCAACTGAACCACACAAGGCCCAGGTCACGGTGGTTCAACCATTAACCGAACGTGGAACCATTGGCGCAGGCCGCCCACGAAACAACTGTGGCTGCCTCGAACCGCTCAGGAACCATTCAAATTCATAAGCAAATAACCGGCGGTAAATATAGATTGGAAACGATGATGCATTCGAAATGAGGAGGAGAGCAAGAAGTTTGAAAGAACGATTCCTCAAAAATGGTCATTCCGTAGCAGTCAGGAAACTAAAGGGTGATCAAACTGCAAAATGTCAACTCATCGAGGCGTTGAGCTGACTCGTATTACTGCCTATCTAACCTCTGGGACAATCTGTAACTAACTGCAGAAGATTGGAGGATTGCTTGTCTTGTTGCATCTATGTAGTACCAAAATAACCGCTACGGGTTGTCTAAGTGAAGTCACCTCCCCATCTGCCACGTATCTACATTGTAGGAAAGCTAAGCAAAACTGTCGGCACCACCTCAGTAGAAGAACGGTTTATTTTTTTTAAAATTTAGCCTTAAGATTTTGTCATTTTTTTTACTTTGAAAATTATATGATTTAATTTAAAAATTTATTTTATCCACATTTTAATTTTTAAATTTAAAAAAGTAAGAAGAGAATCACAGTAAAATAACAAAGAAGAGAGCAACATTAATTTCACGTCCTGATATTGTTTTCCCGTTCTGAAGGCATAATTTACCTGATACCATTTTATTTTAATGAGATCCTTCTAACACACATAGATATACTTTTATACAGTAGCATCCCTCGTAGGTGTCATAGGCTTTCCACCTAACTCACATGTTGCCAATAAATCCAACCATCCCTCGTAAATGCCATGAACTTTGGCTAACCCTAATAAATTTAGCTATTCCTTATGAATGTCATAAATCTATTTTTTGTACTGTTTTATATACTTAAATAATCCAAAATTTTAATTAATTTATTGAGAACTTTTATCCTTATTTATAATACAGATTTTTTCTCAAATTTTGATTTCTTTCCGAGTTAAAAAAAACAGTGTGATTATGCATAAGACTTATATCAGTGGTCCAAATCATTTGCGCATAAAATCATGTATTAATTTATTTAAAAATTTTAAAAATACTTTTCTAAATATTTTCACTCTAAATTTATGAAAACTCTTCATATTTATACATGTTTATCAATTTTCAACCTATAGGTTTACACTATACCTTTCATATTAATCGAGTTATATTTTCTAGATTCAAATATACTTTTAAAAATGAGTTTAAACTGACTACATTGAATTTTATTATATTATATCCTAGAACATTGATTTTTTTTTTATCATTTTCATTTGATTTTTATCTGCTTTTCTTTGTTCCCCCCTTTATTTTTTATATTTTTATTTTTAAACTAATACATGAACATCTTATTTCAAATTCCTACAATTTAAGGTCACCTTTTAAACTCAAATTTTCACTTTAATCATTTACCATAGTATTTCTCTTATTAATTTTTTGATTTTATCCAAAGTTTACACACATATTTGGACTTATTTTTAAAGGCCTACGCACTCTTGGCTACTCAGGCCTATCTTGTTGTTGTTGTTTTTTTTTAATTCAAAAATTGAAATTTAATTTTTTAAAATTATATAATTTAAAATATAATATAAATAATCTCTTTAAAATTCCTTAGATTAATAAAGAATATCTTTTAGATATTGTTTTATTAAATTTCATTTAATTTTTACTTTGTTCTCAAACAATCGTTCTTTTTATTCACCGCATCATAATCAATTTTGTTTTTATTTTATTATGTTGATTTCCTGTTATTACAATTTTTTTTATTATATAATTAAATAATTTTTTTAAAAATGAACTTATTAAACTTAGTTGAGTTCATGATCAAGGTCGTGTATTTGACGAATTAACTTGGATCAATATGATATGTTGCTACCTCAATATTAAAAAAAAAATGTTATCTTGATTTTTTTAAGTCAAGCTATGTTTTTATCAATTTTTAGAATTACCTTTAGAATGCCAAGTCAATTATATCATATCAAGTCAACCCCAACATTGTTTAATTCGAAACTCGGGCTAAAAAATAATTTTGCATGGAAGGTTTCAAGAATGACCAATTAATTGAGTCGGGTTTAAAAACATTTTTAAAGAATTCCACACAACAAAACATGGGCGTTGAATTATTATTATGTTTTTTTATTACACCTGTTTTAAAATTATTAGGATTTTAACTTTTTAGAATTCAAACTTGCTTTTAGAATAATAATAGAATGTCGTCTAACAAAAAAATGTTGTGGTGAAAACTTTCCAAAAAAGGAGCACTTTAATCAGACAAGAGGGTTTTAGTTAGAGATGCGTCTTTTTTAACCTTATTTTAAATCATCCTGATTTTTTTTTTTGGATATGTCTTCTAAATACTTTTGTTTTTTTATTAAATAATTGACATAGAAAAAAAGACTTTTACTAGCAAATTATTTTGTTTCAATAAAATTTAAATTATTATTTTTTTATATAAAATAGTGCCATATAATCAAGTTAAATAAATCAAAGGTTTTCTTACAACACATGATTATATATCTTTATTTGCGTCTGCTTTTCATCTTCATGACTAAGATTAAGTTTATGCATTAGATTTTAATTTAATGCGTGAAGATCTTTTTGTTTTTGACATTTCTAGACTCATATAATTCTCAATCTATTTTATTAAATACATATATTAAATTTTGATTTAATGTTTCATTTTTTACTACTAGAAAACTCATTAACAATGCTTGAATATTCTTTCCTTCATGCTAAAAAAATTTAGCCTGATTTGTGGTGTATTGATAATTTATCTATGCTAATAAATCAACTAACTTCAATTAAAACACCCTATCCAAAAAAAAAAAAAGAAAAACAAAAAAAAAGAAAAAAAGATAAAGAAAAACAGAAGCACCAAAATAATATAACTAGATATCAAAACAACACCTTATACAATCTTTATAGCTGTTAGGTGAAATTTTAATATATAATTTATATTATTTTTATTACATTATTTCAAGTAAAACTATCTTGTGCTATCACTTAATTTTAATTAGAATAAAAAATAATAATAATGAGATTTGAACTGTGACTGTTTAGTTAAAAAGATTCTAATACTATGTCAAAGATTTATCTCAATTTCAAAACTTAAGCTAGTAGATAAAATTATCAGATATAAATTATATTATTTTTTAATAACAATTTTTTTTTACCACAATTCCCTGTCCTCCCACCACCACCCCAAATGAAAAGAAAAGAAAAAGAAAAAGAAAAAGAAAACAGAGAGATAGTGATGCAAAAACAAGGTGGGTGACCTTTGGGGTACTTTCAAGACGCGGCCAACAACCTGTACCAGTTGTTTTTCTATAGCAATGCCACGTGAAGAAAGCACAAGATCCTTATCATAATGGTAGCTTCTCACAGCTAGAAAGATTACATGAAGATTTATAATGTGTTTAGCAGTGTGATTGTGGTTGCTTTTTAAATAATTTTTTGTGTTAAAATATATGTTAATAATTTTTTTTATTTTTTAAAAATTATTTTTGACATTAGCACATCAAAATGATTTAAAAACACTAAAAACATATTAATTTGAAGTTAATAAAAAAATAAAAAAATTTTAAATTTTATCAAAAGTGTTTTTGAAACACAGAAACAAACACGCTTTAGACAAGTCAAGGAAAAATAAAAGAAGCATACATGTGGTACGAGACACTTAGTCATAATTTTTAATCTTTCTCGAGGCTCTTGTCGTGATTTTTCAACCAAAATGCTTTGGAAGAGTGAGATAGGTTTAAAAGGAACAGCTGATTATGAATAATTTTTGAGAAATAAAGAAATTCATAGGTTCGAGGAGCAGATAGTTTGGACGTTTTGGTTTGCCAACATCAAGGCAGGGCAGGTATACATAATAACTGAGTTGTATGCCATAGTGTTTAGTGAAATACTCATGCGCAGTAATTCCCATAGTCTGAGTTGCAGTACTCGTCGCCGTGAGCTGTGTTGCTGAAAATGCACGATTTGTTTCCTTTATAGATTCTAGCACGTCACTGTAATTTGGCCTAGAATCATGTTAGTAATATACGACTACCTATTATTAGAATTGTAAAACTAGCATATATACCAACTGTGCGAAGAGAAATATATGATAAAAAAAGTTATAAATGTGAAATCTAAAATTATAATTTATTTCTTGAAAAATAACTATTAAAGTCTCTTTTTACCTGATTTATAAATAGACTAAAAAACCTTACATCTTCTTGAAAACAACTAGAAATCCAAAAGTACCAAGGAGATTAAAACAAAAATCCGAATTAAATAATAAATTTAAAGAAGCTTAGAAAAAATAAAAACATAGGTCTAAAAAACATCATTCAGGTCGAGATCCTAATTTCAAGAGATCCTACAACTTGATAAGCAATGCAATGACCTCCCATAAAAAAACTATTTGTAGAATCACTTGAAAAAAGTCCGATCCAATAGTCGGATCTCTTGATATCTTTGTTTTAAATTGATAACTCAGTTTGGCATAGCTTGATTTTCTTTTATACTTAGATCTGTGCCACTGGTTCATTAAAGCATTTGATAGGCCATCCATATAGTGTGTCTGGGTCAGATTCTCATGTACCTGTGTCAAATCCTCACCTGAATGCTTAGAACTTTTATTTCCTACAAGCTTAGCTGCATTATTCTTCTCAAGTTAGAGAGAACTCATTCTCAAGTTTTTTTTTACTCCAAATAGGGTGTTAAGTGCCTAATATTAAAGATATCAAAAGTCTTTAAATGGCCAGGAAGGAAAAGTTTGTAAGCGTTGTTATTTATATTTTACAATACCTCATAAAGACTTATCTTTCTTTCCTTCAACTTGTTTTACACACCCACTTAAAACCTGTCATGAGTAAGGATTGGTCACACCACATCACCAACCTCAAACACCACTTTCATATGATAAGTATCAACTAGGGCTTTTATACTTGGCATGGCTGTCAGTGATTATCTTCTTGACCTGCTCATGAATACCATGTAAATAATCTACCATACCATTAACTTGGATGCTTAATCATTTGATATAAGGAACATGCATCAACTCCAACACTCTAAAAGGGTTCTGTCTATAGACAATCTCGAATGAACTCTGTTAGGTAGTCAAATTTTAAGATATGTTATAAGCAAACTTTATTTGCGATAAGGCTATATTCCACTATTCTGGGAATGCCATGTTAACGTATAACCTCATTGAAGTAAATATGGGTTATCCGGGACGTGTTCATGGTCTTTCGATAGGTTATGAAATAGGCTATTTTTTAGAATCTGTCCACAATAACAAAAATAAAATCCATGTCTTGTTGGGTATAAGGTAAGCGTAATATAAAATCCATATTAAAAAACTAGTAATGGAGTATAAAATGTAGAATTTGATAACGCTCCCTTAGACCTCTAACAAACAACATATCTCCTCACATAACTAGATATTTGGCTTGATAGCTAAAGCCAAATATAATTTGCTGACACTAGGGCCAAGGTCTTGTCTTGCCTAAAGTGTCCCTTACAATGTAATTCACGGATGATATGTTCCCATAAGGATTAATCTGGGATACATAGTTGCAAACCATGAAATAGATAACTATTCACAAGTATAAAGTTGTCTCGCTTACCTACATTTGTCAACTCAATAAAATTTTTTCCGAATGATGAATTACCGAATACAACTCTTTAAAAGCATCAAACCTTGTCAATTAGTTATGTATAGTATCGAGTAGAGCAACATGCCTATTAAGAGCATCAACCACTTTATTTAAGTTGCCTAACTGGTGCCTTAGCAAAATGATAAACTCTTGCAGAACAAATTCAATTTTGTATATTGGTGACTTAAATTTTGCTGTGTATTTATGTATTTTAGAGCTTTATGATTTGTGATTAGGACAAACTCCTTTTGCACTAGGTACTGTCGTTGATATTTGAAACTCTAAACCACATCATAAAACTCTAGATCACATGTGGTGAGATTTTTTTTGAGAATTTTTTTTTTGGTAAGTTGACGTATGTATTAAAAGAAGAAGATACAAACATTATAAGGGGCATACAATTTTTTTTGAGAATTTGATAACTTATTACTGAAAAAGATAATTGGCCATCAATCCTAGCTAAGAACTCCTTCAATGCCTATCTTGAACGCATTAAAGTTTAGCTTAAACAGTTTCTGAAAGTCTAGAAGCTAAAATAGAAGCTTTAATCATATTCTGCTTCACTAACTGAAAGTTGAATTTGGCCTTATTTGTCAATTAACATGTACAAACTTTTAGACACTTTGTAATGGGAGCAATGAGAGAAATGAAGTTTTGGATAAGCCTTTTATAAAAGGATGTAAGTCCATGAAAGCTCTAGACATCATGAACGCTTCTTTGAGCTGGCAAATTTATAATTATAAAAAATTTGGACTAATAAGCCTAAATACATCAGACACAATAAAATCCCATCAAAGTGACACTACTAGGGAAGAACTTACACTTGTAGTTCATATATAAAAACTTTTTCATTAAAGTTTCAAACATAACCTATAAATTCTACAAATAAGATTCTAGAGTAGGATTATAAAATAGAATATCATCGAAATAAACCATAATAAATTTAGGTATAAATGGTCTCAATACCTATGCATAAACCTCATGAAAGTACTATGAGCATTGGACATACCAAACAATATCGCCATCCACTTCTATAATCGATATTACATTTTAAATACTGTCTTTTGTTCATACTTTGACTTGATTATGATATGATGGTAACTAATCTTGAGATCAATATTGAAAAACACCCTTGAATTGCTTACTGATCCAATATATAATCTACACTTCTATAATCGATATTACATTTTAAATACTGTCTTTTGTTCATCCTTTGACTTGATTCTGATATGATGTAACTAATCTTGAGATCAATATTGGAAAACACCCTTGAACTTGCTAATTGATCCGATATATCATCTACACACGATATCAAAACTTGTACTTTAGTGTGATCCATTTAATGGCTTGACTATTCACACATATATGCTATGAACCTTACTTTTTAGGGATTAAGAAAGCAGAGACTGTACATGGGCTTATACTTTCTCAAATGTACACTTTATCTAACAATTCCATAACCTGCCTCTATAATTTTTTGATTTTCTTAGGGCTAAGTCTATAAGCTAGTTTGTTTGGTAGACTAGAACCTGAAACCAAGTTAAATCTGGTGTTGGATATCTTGTATGAGAGAGGCAATGCTTGAGATAACTCTTATAGCATCAAAGCAACTGCTTTTAGCACATCTTGTACTTCTTCAGGATTATCATCAATACCACCCTGCTCCATAACCGTTCTACTAATAGGAACTAGGGCGTACACCACTTGTTCACCTCTCATCTCCTTTAGAAATTATGATAAAGACAAAAAACTCTTTCCCTTTTTAGTCTTCATCTTCACCTTTTTTTTTCATAAGTACTAGCATTATGCGTTTTTCTTTAATACTTAGGGTATACAATTTTTTTTTCCTACCATCATACACCACGCTTCTATCAAACTGCCATGGCCTTCCAAACAAAACATGGCATACATTCATAGACACCACATCACACCAAACATTATCAAAATATTTTTATCCCATGGAAAATAAAATATGGTAGCATTTATCAATAATTACCTTAGTGTCTCTATTCAGCCATATCAATTTATAGGGATTATGATGGTTTTCATTTTTGAGTTAGAGCTTCTTTATTGCCTCAAAACATAATACATTCTTGCAATTGCCATGTTATCATGACTGTATTAGCACACAACTAGCAACACAATTTCATGAAATTGCAGCACATAACAAACAAATAACTTGGGATTGTTGGGTTTTGATACTAATTAATGTAGATAAAAGTTATAGGAACAATAATAACACAAAAAATGCTGCAATTTTAATGAGCAAAAAAGGTTGCAGATGTGAACCCTAAATTCACAATTTATTTCTATAAAAATAAATCTATTAAAGTTTTCCTTCTTAGAGGTTTACAAGATTTATAAATAGGCTAGAAAACCCTACATCTACTAGAAAACAACTAGAAATCTAAAAGTACCAAAGAGATTAAAAAAAATATGAATTAAAAATTAAATTAAAAAGCCTAGGAAAAATAACAAAAACCCAAATAGCACCATCCAGGCCTAAATCTTAATTCCAATATATCCAATGGTCTAATAAGCAATATAGTAGCTTTATATAAGAAAGATGCAAGTAAAATCACCTAGAAATATTTGAGCCGATTCAATGATCGAATCTTCTTATATCTTCATTTTAAGTTGCCAACTCAGTTTGACATGACTAAGCATTTTTTTTAGGCTAAACTTATCTCATTGGTGCATAAAAGCATATGTTAGGCCATTTACATAGTCTATCTATATCAGATCCCCATATAGTTATGTTGGATTCTCACCCAAATGCTAAAAACCTTTAATTTCTACATGCCCAATTGCATCATCATATGTCTAAAAAGATAACCACCAACATCATACAATGAAAGAATCTTGATTGCCTTTAGATAATAAGTGATGTTAACTAACATTATCATCAAACTTTAGCCCATAACAAAAGGTAGCAAACCTCACTGGTAGGTCAGTGAGCTTGTGTGTACTCATTATGAAGAAACTAAACATTCAAAATAACATTATTATAATATTACTAGTTATCTTGACTGGTGAGATTTTACCAAAAGGCCTTGGAAATAAATATGCAGGGCTGCCATGATAACTATTGACTGCCATGATAACTATTGAATGTGATTGTTTTTCTTCCATTGTGATTGCTAACGTTGTTCACCTAGTTAACAATGAAGGCTCATGTATTTTATGTACACTTTACAAATTTTACATGTATTATTGATACATGTGCTTCCAAATATATGATAAACAACCCACACCAATTAAAGTCGATCTAATTATCACACGTGTGCGGCATCGCGGCGATCGTCCATCCTCAATGTATGGATATATATCTGGTAAATGTGGGGAGACAAGAAATTCTTGTCTCTTAGCGGTGAAAAATGGAATGGGAGTCGCCATCTAATATTTTGTTCACTAGGAACCCTAACTGGTCTCAGAGATTGGGTACGGAGACTTGTTGCGTAAAAGGGAAGGTATTAGCACCCCAAATACGCCCTATCTAAGGTAAGCTGCATTGTTTTATTATCTGATAATAAAAAAATCTAAAGTCTTATCATGTTGGTCTGTCTAGGGTTCAAGAAAAGCCCTCCTCAGTAAGGAGGTTCTTATTTTATGAGGTAAAAATCTAACCGGCCTAATGTCTATAAAAGAACTACCTTTTTAATATCGAGAATACGTTTTACGTATAAATTCGTAATCCCAGACATTAAAACAAAACAAAATATTTTTGATTTTTTTTGAAATATTGGCCGGGTTCTCGTAACTTTAATAAACTGGTTATTAAAGCCAAAATGCATGCTAATATTTTTTTTTTGAAGTTTTCTTTGTTGTATGAAAATACATGATTTTTTTTTAGTTTTGAGAGACTGAGCCGTATGCATGAAAACAAAAGTTTTATTTTTTGAAAACCGGGTATTTTTAATACCAGATTTGTATTTTTACGATATAAAAATACGGACCAATATTAGTCAAAATGACATAGAAAAATCCGTGGGAAAATCATAATTTTCAAAAATATATATATAATAATAAAAAAAACACACACAACAAAAGAAGAAGAAAAAATGAAATGGACTGGGCCGGGCCTGTATTGTCCCAGCCACAAGGGTGGACTCAGCCCAGTCGCGTGGGCTGGGCTGATGTTCCAGCCCGAAGCAAATAAAGGGGCTGGACTCAGCCCAGCCGCGTGGGCTGGGCTGATGTTCCAGCCCGCCGAAGAAACGAAAAAACCATGACTGGTTACTGTGCATGAGCACAGTAACCAGTTAATTAATTAGTTGGTTACTGTGCATATTATTTTCTTCTTGCATGCATAACGTGCACAGTGCACGTTCTGCTAGCAAGAAGATGAATGATGACCGACGGCTATGGGGGGAAAGAGAATTACCTGAGGCGATGATCTCGGATGGCTGAGCTGACGGTGATGCTGGTGACCGTTCTCGGTGGTGTTGTGGTGGCGGTGACTGGGAAGAGCGGTGGCAGTTGCTGGAATACTTGGTTGAAGGTGGCGGTTGCTGGAATACTTGGTTGAAGGTGGTAGCGGTTGAGAGGAGCGGTGGCAGCGGCTGAGAGGAGCGGTGGCAGCTGTTGCAATTCTAGGTTTGAAGGTGGCGGTGGTCTCTTTTTTTCTGTTTTCGTTTCGATTCCTCCTCCGTTGCTGCTCCGGTCCACTCTCTCCCTTTTTTTTTTCTTCCTTTTTCCTCCTCTATTCTCCCCTGTTTTTTTTTTGTTTCTGCTGCCTTTGATTCCTTTTCTCTTCACTCTTCTTTTCTCTAAAAAATAACCTGCGGTTTCCTTCCTTTCGTCCTCCCCTTTCTGTTTAAAAAAAAACTGTTGTCTCTCTCTCTCTCTC
>Ga0325411_1008071_pt1 | contig 11422 bp, 8 predicted proteins | sample PopdelMetagenome_13_FD_206181 | JGI IMG/M metagenome (GOLD analysis project Ga0325411, IMG submission 206181) | Populus deltoides microbial communities from Bellville, Georgia, United States - Xylem-PdIQD-R4 | ecosystem: Host-associated > Plants > Phyllosphere > Stem > Wood/Secondary xylem...
ACGTTGCCAAGTCGATTTACATGTTATCCAAGAATAAAATAATTATTTTATTATTTTAATTCATAGCGCTACTGAATTTAGAAGTATATTTATAAAAATGCACTGTTCTAACATATTGATTTGAAATTTCTTGTTTAAATTGATTTGGGTTAAAAAAAGAGAGAGAGAGAGAATGAAGGCTTATTCTTATCCTGTTCAAAACTTATCGGTTAATTCATTAATTTTTTATAAAAATGTTTAGTTAGAAGAATATTATTTTAATCTTTCTTAATTAAAAAAATTGAAAGTTAAAGCACGACTCCGCTGTCGTTTTAAACCGACCCAAATTTTATAATTATATATAAAAAAATGAATAATAATACCAGGAAAATAAATAAATGAAAGTGGGTCCCGCAAATAAAAAGCAAAACAGGCGCGTGGTTCCTGTTCTTATTAATTAGGGGGGGGGGGTTGGGGATCATTTACTATTATGATAATTAAAATAAGTATTACTATAAAAAAATTAATGATTTATTTAAAGAGGAAAAAGAATGTCGAATTGATTAAAGCCTATCTATCATAGTTTTTTAAATTCGATAGAATATGTCATTGACTCTACCTATGAAAAAACAATTAATAGAAAAATTGTTCTAATCTCATTTTTAAGTAGAAAAACTCTTTATTTTTTATGAACAAAAGCTTGTGAAAATTCAAATTTTATGGTTGACGATTATGAAATTTATTCATTACTCTAGAGAGGGTGATTTCTTTGTTTTTTTTTTTTCATTTCTTATTTTAAAGCTTGAAGTAGCTAGTTTGCACTTATGATTGAAATAGCCTGTTTAAGAGTGTGGTTGTGGTTGATTTTTAAAGTGCTTTTCGTGCCGAAATGTATCAAAATAATTTTTTTTATTTTTTTAAAATTATTTTTGAGATAAGTGCATCGAAACGATCCAAAATATATAAAAAAAATTAATTTTTTTTAAATTAAATTTCTAGGGAACCCTAGACATTCTAATTTAACAAATAAATATATTACTCTAGAGAGGTTTAATTGAGAATGCTAACAAAAAAAAATGAATATATACAAATCTTGGTTGGTTTTCCAAAAGTAATTTTTCTTACCATTAACCTAAGTAATTTTTCTTCTTCTTATTAAATTTTGTTAGATAAACTAACATGAAACCTAGTTAATCTATATCATATTTTAATAAAAATTAACATAAAGTTAACCATTAACTTTTATTTTTTAAAATAATATTATTTTAATTTTAAAAAAATTTTACTAGCTAAATTAACTCGAGTCATTCCAACCCAACAAACAAACAATAAGCCGAATTGAGATTAACAACCCTGAATTTTTTGTGTCTCGACAACATTGAAGATCACAGAACACTAGTGGGATTCATATTAGAGCAAAAGGTGTGGGACAAAATGAACAGCCTGATTTCCCATCATGGCGGGCAGTGAGCTTCAAGCACATTAAAAGAGTTAATGAGGTAATGGAATTATTACATATGGTTGTGGACGCCACATTGCATACATATAAAATGATATATCTTAGTTACCTTCCTCATGCTTCCATGCATCATAAAAAAAAAAAATATGGAAACCCACACCCATCATCATCATCATCATCACCATGCGCATTCTTGCTGATGGAGGAGGCGTTCTTTGACTTCTATAGAAGCTTTTTACTCTTGAGAATTTCCAAAAGCCATCATCACTCAAACCTACATTATTTGAAAAAACAGTTGAAATTATATTTTTTTTTAAAATTAATTTTTTAATATTTTTAAATCATTTTAATACACTATATCAAAAATATATTTTTTAAATAAATATTATTTTAATATATTTTAAACCACATTTACTCAATCAACTATTACATCTCCTCAAGATTTCAACATCACAAAATAAAACCAAAATCCACAAGATGGGAAGATAATGAGAGAGAAACCCTAACCACTATCCTACTTATGGACACTTATTTTAATATATAGTTTTGAAACCCAGCCCAGCCCGGCAAGTAGACCTAGAACTGGAACCGGATCAGGTTGATAAAAAAATAAAAAAAATTCATGACCCGGCTAACCCGGTAACCCAGCAAAACCCAGTTACAACTCATTGACTTTTTTAAAATAACGTCATTTTCAATTTTTTAAAAATAGAAATTAACCCGGCCAACCCGGTAACCCAGTCAAAACTTGAAACCCGAGTCTTGGATCGGACCGGATTTAAAAACTATGCCTTTTATGTTCACATTACTAGCTAATGTCATTATTACATCAACATGTACATTATGTAACGTCAAAAACATGTCTCCTTCTTGCTACCAAACAATTATGTGCATCTCGATAGTAGTAAGTATTCATATTAACATATAAAAATGATAAAAAAAAACATATAAAAAATTTCAATTTTTTTTTGTAAAATGTTGTTTGGGCTGCTTTCCTAAACGGCAATTTAATAGCATGGTTTAGGGTTCTCTCTGTCTTTAACAAGAATCTGACGAATTGAGACCCTCCCTTGGAAACTTTATGCGTTGAAGTAGACAGTAATTGCAAGTGAAGCCATCTGTATGATATTCCAACAATTTGCTTCAGTAAGCTTCTGCAAGTATCCTTGCATGTCCGAACAGTCTTACGAGCCAGCTTGTCATCATGTGGATAATGGCATAATGCTTACTTTACATACTTCAGTGTTGAACCCACAATCCATTAGTAGCAGCAACCATGCTCGTTGCTGCTCAGAGAGGCAATCCCTGGGGCCTTTAACTTCGACAAGCTTGGCTTCACCTTTGTATTCTCCATGGAAGCGCCACAGCAACAAATCTGGCATTCCACTGGACCAGCTCCGATAATCTTGAGCAAGGTGTCGGCAGAGAGAGGCCAAACAAGGGCCTCCAACGCAGGTAACAGCGGCCCGAAGTTCTGGGAGAGAATGCCGGTCCCAATTAACACCCCTACAAGCTGTTCCTGAATGCAATTCCCATGATGTGATAAGGATCATCTCCGCCGTGCCATCATAAATTTTCTGCAACTGGGATTCTATAAGGCTCTTTCTTGCTGGATAGAAGTTATCAGTCTCTAAATCCAAGGGAGCAGTCTGCAAAATAAAAAAAAATATATTTTTTTTTCCTTCTTAAATTCTATAAAAATAGGTAAAAATTGGAGAGTCAAGCAACAAACTACACAGATCAAAAGGGAAAAACAGATGAAGAATTGAGTAGCAAATACATTGAAACTACATTGAGAAGAAGCTTTTAGTGTCTGTTTAAGAGTATGGTATATATTTTTTAAAGTGTTTTTCGCTTGAAAATATATCAAAATTATATTTTTTTCATTTTTAATTTTTTTTTAATACCAGTACATCAAAATAATTCTAGAACATAACAAAAAATATTAATTTGAAAATAAAAAAATAAAAAAAAATCCAAAAATTTTCAAAACAACGATGGAAATGGAAGTCAAAACTTAACAAATATTCATAAGTTCTCATAAGGTTTTATTTTGTTTTAGTAATTCATTTTAAATAAATCATTATATAATGAAAATCTTGAACATAAAACTAAATGATTAAAAATAAAAGAAATCTGCAGGGAAACTTGAACTGTCCTTTTCCCCGACTAGGGAAACCTGCCCACTACCATTTCTAAACTTCTCTTCCACAATTTTTTTAAAATATCTTCAATACAACAATGATAAGACTAGTCTGATAGACTGATGATGGGGCAGCAGCTGTTAGCAACAATATAACTTATGCATATGATAGGCTATCTGTCTACCATGAAGTTTTGAGCATCAATATTTTGCAGCAAAACATGCCAAAACCCAAAAGATACATCTTAAATACAAGCCATACCTGAAATCTGTTGCGGAAGACATTTGGTAAATCAGAAAATATAATGTCCCACATAAGAAGCGCAAAAATTGTTAACCAAATTCCACTCTCTGTATGAACACCCTGCCATCCACCTTCACCAGCATAATACTGTAAAGCAAGCTGCTCAACTCCACATTGTGCCCCATCTTCTCCATAGAATCTGCTCTTTATTCCAGCTTCACAGTTCAAAGGTCTTCCTTGAATATGAACCTATATTAACAGTGGGAATTTGTAAAACAGAACATTGTTTGATGATGGCATATTTTGAGTTATTAACATTGAACTACAAGTTCACTAGCATCCCAAATCTGAAAGAATCACCCAATCAGTTACCTCTCTGATCTTCCTCTTGATAAACAATGAGAAACTAGGAGCTTTCCAGCGCCTTGGTGGTTTTCCCAGGCGAAGAACACGCCTTTGCAATGCCATTCTTGAACCAGCACGTACCCATGGATCCAGTAACCCATCTTCAGCAACGAAAAGGCTCTCATTGGGACAGCCCACGTGCTCCAAATCAATAGACAATCTCAGTGTCCAGTTCCCCCTTCTTCCATCACAAGTGAAAATAAAAAGCAACCTCTTTAACAAATTAATTGCATCCTTGTACCTGAAGAGAACTTCAGTTCATTTAGACATATTTCATGTAATTGCACATAATGCAGCACCGTTTTCATGATGCTCGAATTGTCTTATTTAATAATTCACATGATACTACAAACAAAACAGATTTTGACTTGCAGAGTAATCAACAGGAGAACATGAGGGTGCATTTGCACTTCTATTACCAAGGACTATTTCCTTAAACACAAACAGAAGAGAGATGCCTTGCTCAAAATAATACAACTGTCCTTAAATGGATATACATTATTATACAGCTGAACAACAATTTTGTTACCAAAAAATTCTGTGCAAATAGATTTTTGGCTTTGACCATAGCACCCACCAAATTTGATTCTGAAAACCAGGATAAAATCTTTATATAAAACATTTGTATCAAAAAGGAAAAGAAAAATTCAATTGTTTACACAAGAAAATGCTTTCCAGAAGTAGAGCAGGAATCATCCAACATCAGATTGCCATTGACCAATCAACACCCCTTCCAACATCCTAAAAGGATATCCACGAATATACTCTGAAGCAACTTTTCATTCTTTGACTGTTCTTTCTGCTCTTGGTATATGATTTTAGAACAGTGCTAATCAACCCTAGGAAGCAAAACAATGAATTGGATGAAAAGAGCAAAAGAGAGAAAAGAGAGAAAAGAGATGCATTGTACAGCAGCCAAAACCACCAGCACAATCGTCATCGCTGCCACATCTTTTCCACTTTCCCATCAATTAGCAAGTATATTGAAGGGCTTTTTTGTTAAAAGAAATTATTTAAATGGTTGAAAATGACAGTTGATTTTTCTGGTCTGCATCTATCTTATGAGTTTTAGATTTGAAATATAGTGTAGGAGCCTTTGATGGTGGAAAATAATTTCTGAGGCGGCTTTTGAACCTTACCTTAAAAGTGCAGCAACAAGTTTCTGAGCACAAAATATCAATGTAGCACTGACACAGCTAACGTCAATAATATCTATGAGGTTTCTAGTTCAAAGAATGTAGGAGAACTGACATTGCACTAGCACACGATCAACTTTCTTTATTTGGAATCAATATCAGTCACTTGAAAGACCAAAGTAGTCACAATGGTTTTTCCAGAATGAACTTATACATGTATAAACAAGCATATATAAATTCTACCACATGATCATGCATAGTTACCCACCATACTGATTAGATATGCATGAATTTATACATGTATCAACAAGCGAATATAAATTCTATCACATGATCATGCATAGTTACCACTGATTTGATATGTATAATTTCCTCGTAACTTAAAAAAAAAGATCATTCAGAACTCAAAAGTATCTCAACTTTACTAAATTTCACTTGCGAAGAAAACATATGCTGCAGAATGAACTGCTTCTGAAATTTGCAAAGACACTATAAGGGGCGGGCAGGTGGAGCCAAGAACTTCCGTGTTGTTTGGGAGAAGGGATGAAAACTTATTATATTTCTTTATTTTGATGTCTATAGGGATGGGACCATTCATTTGAATAAAAAAAAGTTAAAATGGTAGAAACATGAAGAGAATAAGAAGTGCTGCCCAGGAAGACGAGAGGGCACTCATGATTTTCTATACAATAAAATAAATAAAAAGAAAAAAGCAAGTTTGCAAATCTTAAAATAAAGAGAGAAACAATCCAATTGCACTACAAATTTCATAAACGCCAGGCTAAATTATAAATTATGTACCTCCGCTCGCGCTCAAGAAAAGAAACTCCTAGAAAGACCACTTTAGAGTATACCCAGGATGCTGAAAAGCATGAGAAAAAAGCAGTCACTAATTCAGAGGCTGTTGAGTGACTTGCTTTAGTATGAGACATACGAGACTCAGCTATCTTTATGAATCTAAGTACTGATTCACTTTTGTTTTCATCAAGAGATTCATCCATCATTTGTGCCACTTCAATTGCCTGTAAAACATGAAGTGTTAATGAAGGTAAAAAGCAGCAAGACTTTAAAGGCAAATTCTCATAGAAATATAGCACCTCTTCATAAGCTATAAGGTCACTTTGAGCTGAGAAAATTTGTTCTGATATTATGCAGTGGTATGCTGGATACTTGATGATGCCCAAATCAACTAGTAGGAATGCTGAAAGATCCTGCTCTCCATTCAGGAAGAAAAGTCTCTGCATAGGAAATGAAATTCAAAGAACAACTTAGCTGTAAACCAGATCAACATCCTTGTCTTATTTCCACCATGACTAACTCAAGCAATGGAAAGTAAAGAACACCTCAGTGCGCCAGATAAGGGACTCAGCTTTTGAAGATATCTTAATACAAATTCCTGTTCTATCCAAAATAGCGATTGGTAGGAATGGGCTGGTAAGATCAAAATCAACATGAAAGATATTAATTGCGATACACATTGACACACCAAGACGAGAAGCACATCATCTAACAGAAAAAAATATTAATACCATAATCCATCTTCATAGGATGAAAAAACAGATGCAATAAGATCCTGTTTTCTTGTAACACGAGTACCATTCTGAAGCCTCAATAAAGCACAGAAAATTACAAAGAAGTTCCATCAGAGAAACAAGAAGAGCATATTGCATCATTATAAGAATTTTTATTATAAAAAAAGATTGTGTAGCCTTCATGTACTGATTTACAGCCACAGTTAAACATGGGTTTTATTTTTTAGGACATAATTATCATGCACACTTCATTTAAATATCCAAATTACAGAATAGGGAAATCACATAACAGAAGTAAAAGCTGTGAACCTGTAACCTCCATGAATTTGTCACTTCCTATCCCCATAAGTTATTCATGCCTCGTAAAAAGCAAACATAAAGAACCATCTGAAGACCTAGATCAATATATTTGCTTAAAGTTAGTTTGTCTACATGAAATTTAAAACCATGACATTTTACTCTCAGTTTCTCTTTGCTTTCCCTCCATTTGAAGCCTTTCAAATTTGAGCACGTTACCTCTAGCATGGAAGCATAAATGGCATAAGGAAGTGCAGCCTTTGAAATTTGCCATCTAGGTGCAAACATGCAGAACTGTGGCAATATTTATAGTGCTCTAAGGCATTTCTTTGATGATTCATCTTCAGACACAGTTCAAGAACACTTTCTAAAACAGATGTTCATAATGTGTCAAATAAGTCAATTGTCCAATATGTACTGTAGACTTTATCAGGGAAGGACTACTATTTTGTTTGTTTAGTTGAATGTCATAGGACACATGCTTATTTAGTGAACCACATCACAGAATTGACTGGTGAATACTGAAATTATTGACTGTAGTTTAGTATTCAGTACCATTCCAAACATGAAATCAGTCATATTGTAGAATATTCACTCACAAATACATTTTGATTAATTCATTTTTTTATTTTACATTCTGGGTAAGATCAAACCATGAAAGACACTTTAGATGAGAAGTAGATTGGTAAAGCTATAAACCAAGAAAAAGAATGGGAACTGAGACTTTGAAATGTTCAATAATAGCACAAGAGAACTTCTTAAATCATGGATTAAGTCAACTTTTTAGAAAAGACCCGATCAAGTGTGCACAAGCAAAAATCAATTAAGGACCAAGGAAGCACTGTATTTGTTGAGTTTGTCTGTTTTTAGCATTCTTTTGTGCATAAAAGGATAAAGTCTTGATCATCAAGCATGTAAAAGATGTTTGATCCGTATCTGTCCACAGAAAATCTCACTGTGTAGTCATCCAAAGCCAAATTTGTTTTTCTAAAGTAGGAAGAGATTTGCTAAACTAGCACGAGATTTGCTGCTAGTAAGCAAGAGAATGCATTATGACCTTGTTTTTCTAAAATAGTAAATTATAAAATCAATAATAGTAGTAGTAGTAGTAACAATATTTTTTTTAGCTACACGCTCTAGTATCCTATAAAACTTCAAAGAACCTATATATGAGTTCAAGAAACAAAATGTAAAGAAACCTTTTTTTTAACATTTGTGCATAGGACCCTCTTTGTGGGACGGAGTGACTACAATTGTGGAAAAAAAAATATAGGCTACTAAAAAATTAGAATCACAATTGTACTTCTGGAATCTACTATGGCATTGCAAATTCATAGCCATGACACAGAGAAATCTTTTATGGATCAACAAGCAGCATCTGTAGCTAGAAGATTGATAAATAAAACTAAGTGTACCAATGGCTAACTTCTTCTTGTACAAGGAAGTAGACTAGAGTTTTCAGTGGGACTGGGAGCATACCTATGTAGCACGCACTAATGGTGTGGAGTTATAGAGAATACACTTAATCTCTAGTTGAGTGTGTTTAGTTTTAAATACTGCTCTTCAGCAATACTTCTCCAACACATTACACAACACAATATGCCTGATGCCCTTGTCAGAAATCAATGCTTATGCAACAGTGGAAATAGGATTAGGTCAAGTACTTTGGAAAATATGATACAAATGCAAACCTTGGACATGGATGCAATTTCACGTAGCTCAGACACGGTGAGTAAATTCAAAATCTTTTCCATGTCATTCTCTTGTAGTTCATCCACTCCTTTAAAGGAGCACATATAACCCATTGCTGATATGACAAGAAAGAAAAAAAAACACTCGCCATCAAAAGCCACATTGAGAAATTCAATATTAAGTTACAGAAAAAATTATAAAAATAGTTTAAATACCAGTAAGATCCTTGATAGCCTGCTGAGAATCAGTAACTTCTGGGTATGAAATATTGGACATCCGAAACCATGGTCCTAAAATAAGAACAGCAAAATGCAAGTTATAGTATTGGGGATGGATATCTAAATTTACATTTAGCATAAGAAGGTGATTTATTAGAGTGTAAGTATATATGTGGAGACAATGTCAATATTTAAACCAATAGGCAGGTAGAGAAATAAGATAGTTTCAAGCACTTCCACCAGCAACAATGATTAAAGAAAACCTTCATTATGAGAAAATGCGAAGTTACAGTGATCACTCAAATTGTTATCTCATCCTAAAAGCCAATATACCTAAATTTCATTTACTCATTGTACAAGCACTTAGTTAAGTCAAGAAAGAACTAAGCCAACACATTAATATCTTCTCTCTTATAAGCCAAAATACAAACCAAATAAAAGAACTCTTACCACAGTGGAATACATCATAAAAACGAGCAACGCAATATATTTTTAATTTTTTTTCCCTCTCCTTTGCTGCCTTGATATGTGGCACAGAGTCCACTACTTGTTCAAACTAAATCAGCTCCTTGAAAAATCATTGCTGGCTTTCCTTAAAAGCTTGGCAACAACAAGAAAGATGGACGCAATGACATACCCTTGGGTCCCACTTATACAAGACACTCTAACAAATCTCAACAAAGAAACCATTTGTTTGATTTTCTTGAATTTCAAGGCCTAATATAAATATATCTGTTTAAATTACTATAACCAAACTTCCAAGAGAAGCCACAAATTCCCAAGTTTATGAGACAAGCCATGAAACCACTGAGCATAATTGTTAGAGTATTGACCTTGACCATGCAAAAGTCTCAATCCTTAGGCCATTGGTTCAAGGTTTGTGCTTGTGAAATCGATGAAATTTACCAGTTCAATTGCTCAAGCAATTAAATTTAAAACATGGCCTAGCCAAGGGTCCAATTCATCATATTTTTGTTCAAACATCCAACTCAGGCAATGTTTAACAACTCCATCACAGTGCTTTAAAGTGACCCATGCAGGTTTTATCTTTGGGGTTCATTTAAGCACCACTAGTAACGAGCATGGTGCTTTTATATGCATCACCAAAAGAGAACAAAATAAAGAATTTCTAGGTCCTTCCTTTTATCTGGGAAGACCGAAAAAAAAAAGAACAAGGAGAGAGAGAAAAGAGATGAAATTCGCATTTATCTAGGTTCTGGATAGATTATGGTAAATATTGTTTTTCATATAATGAAAATTTTCCAATCATCATCACCCAAGAAGTTATGCTTTGAAGGCTCAAACCTTAAAAACTCTTTGTTCTTGTGGTGCAGATAACTTGTCATTCTAGTTGTTCTCATAATTGTCAACTTGCCTATTAATCCAGGTCTTGGGTTCTCTATAGTATAAATTTTTGACAAGATAAAAAAAATAACCTTTACGTGTATAGAGCCGAACAAAAAGCCTCTGACTGTCATCTGATAGAGAAATAAATGATTCTGTTGACAAATAACAATGAAATAGTTAGAAATTATAAAGAAGAGAAGAAAGTGATGAAGTATTAAACTAGATAGCAGAGTTTATACCTAAAAACATTTTTTCATCATTGGTGAAAAGATGGGGATTACTTTTTAAAACCTCTTGTATCAACACCCAAAAGTTTTGTTGATATTTTGTCATACTAGGCGGATAATTCTTGGCAGATTCAGCCACATGAAGAACATTTTTCCATGAACATGTGAAGTCCTCAATTTCAGTGTGGTCTTTATTGCTTTGTAACATAACTTCGCAACATTCGATTTGAATGGGAACAACATCAAGATAATGTTTTGGAACAGAAGTTATGCATCCCTGCAAAACAATCCTGATGGGATTATAATTATTTGGGAGTGGCAACCATTCATCATGTTCTCATTTGATTTGACAAACACATGATAGTAAGATTAGGTTTGGTCGGGAGTAAATGGACATAAAAGTAGCAATGGTAACTATTCATCATGTTTTGTGCACAATTCTGAGAGCAACAAATGTTGTGCAGGAAATTCTTTCCTTGGGGTCAGGGGCAATTAATTCTCTCTTTAAGAAAACAAATTTTCAGATATATAAACTTGAACAATTTTTAGTCTTCTGTTTACCTTAAGTAACAATTTAACTTTAAAAACTTTCACAACAGTACTAATAACTCTTGCTAAATTACTTCAAGATATATATTGAAAACAATCCATAAATGTAGACAGAGTCAATAGGACAGGTAAAATATATCAGCAAACTATGCATCATCGGGGGGGGGGGGGGGGGGGGGGGTTTAAAAAAACAA
>Ga0325411_1008074_pt1 | contig 11419 bp, 5 predicted proteins | sample PopdelMetagenome_13_FD_206181 | JGI IMG/M metagenome (GOLD analysis project Ga0325411, IMG submission 206181) | Populus deltoides microbial communities from Bellville, Georgia, United States - Xylem-PdIQD-R4 | ecosystem: Host-associated > Plants > Phyllosphere > Stem > Wood/Secondary xylem...
CTTAATATCACCGACGACTTTTCAATCCATCAGTAAAATTCATCGACAAATTCGTTGGTAAACTATAAAAACTATTCATCATGTCAATTAAATATTACCGACGGACTCACCGATGGATTGAAAAGTCGTAGGTTATATTTGGTGGTTTCTGAAATTTTTTTATTAAATTAAAAATTTAAAGTAAATATTATAAACAAAATCACCGATGAAATGATTAAAAATATTAATATTTAATTATCCGTTCGGTAAAACGCCCCAATAAAAAGCCTAGAATCCCTAATTTCACAACAGACCCGTCTCCTTTCTTCTTCTTCTTCTTCTTCCTTTTCCCCATGTGTAAAAAACATCAATATCCATTTCTTTTTCTTCTCTTCTCTTCTCCTTCATGCTCAGGTATGTCTTCTTCTTCTTTCTTGTTTTTCCTTCACAATTTTTTTAATTAGTATACTTTAAAAAAAAAAAATTCTTCTTAGCTTCACTTGCAACTACATTAAGGTAAGATTTTTTTTCATTTTTTTCATTTTTTCACTATATTTGTTTTTTATTTTATTTTTTATTTTTTTTGTTCTTAATAATTGTATGAAAGTTGTTGTAGGATTTGTTTTTTCATATGAGATCAATTTTTAGTTGATTTATTTATAAGATTTTTAAACTTTTTCATATAAATTTTTTAAGTTGAATTTATTTGTTGCAAATTTGTTTGAGTTGATTTTTTTCTTCTTTTTTCCAAGCATTTTCAGTATTATAGAGTGTTGATTTATATTAATTTAATTATTTTATAGTTTTATAAAATAGATTTTTTAAAATATTTTTAAATAATTACCGACGGAATTACATGCGGTATTTTGTCATATTGGGACCAAAATGGGTTCTCTATGTACGATTGGTACTGCACAAAGTTTGTCACACCCGGACATCGCGGCGACCAATTAAAAAATATCTTGGTTATGGAAAAAGAATAGATATCTGGCATCTTGTTCTTTTAGGGGAAAAGGTCTTGTTCAAGGAGTTGTCACCTAGTATTATAGTCACTAGGAACCCTAACTGGTCAACAGAAATTCTATGGTACGGGACTGGTTACGCAAAAGGAAAGATGCTATGACCTTTTAAGCGTCCTACCTAATGCAGACTGCATTGCTAGTTTTGTCTAAAATTGCTAAGAATTTGTTCTCTTTTTTCCCTTTTTTTATTCTTCCTTTCATGTTCCTGACTCTGGCGTCAGTGAACAATTCCTATGAATATTTCCAACTCTGGTGTTGCTAAATATCGCACAAATCCTAAAAATACGATACTCTTGACTCTGGCGTCAGTGAATATTTTCGCAGAAATGAATTTGAAGAAGAAATTTTCCATGTCATTTTTTTCTTGTTTATCCTTTATTATTATTTGCCCTTTTTAGATGGAAGTAAAAAAATATTGCACGACATATTGACATTTAACAGTAATAGTCCACATACCGATCACATCTACAAAAAATACAAACACAAAAAAAAAAAAACAAAGTGTAAGGGGCCCACAAATAAATCAATGAAGGCCCCACATATTTTTTGGAATTTTCTGTTATCAAAAAGGGGTTCGTTTGGTCAAATATTAAATTCGAATGGGCATAAAAACTATGGCCAAAGCATAAGGGTGTGTTTTTCCAAACACACCCTTAGCAAACACACTTTAGGCCGGCTGGGCCTAAAGCCTAGACCCGGCCTCCTCCCTTTTTCTTCTTTTTTTTAGGCTGAGTCCAGCCCAGCCCGGTCACTAGCCCAAGCCAGTGACCCGGCTGGGCAGCAGGCACGCGTGCGATGCACAGGGCGAAGGTAAATGAAGGCCTTGGCGATGACGAAGACGAAGGCGGAGATAAAGATGGCAGTGATGGTTTTCTCCATAGAACGTTTTTCTTTTCCCTGCTTTTTTTTTTTTGTTATGGGTTCTCTTTTTCTTTGGTTTTTTTGTTCCCCTGTTTTCTGCTCTCTTTTTTTTATTCGGTCTCTCCCCTGCCTTTTCTCTGTCTCTCCTCTCCTCCCTCTTTTTTCTTGTCTCCAGAGCTTTGTATTTATAGGGGACATGCCTGGTCTTCTCTTCGCGCACGGCTTGCCTTTGGATAAGCACGGCTGGGAGGGATGCGTTGGTGTTTCATTAGGATTCGAATACTTGAGCTCGATCTTTATCTCCCCAGGGCATTTATCTTCATGAGGATAGGGATTAGTCTTTGTGTTTTAGCAGGACTGGGACGCTGTCATATGACATTTTTGCTCTTCTTTGCAGGTGGGTTTGCAACGCCAGAGGAAGAAGAAGAAGAAACTGTGCATGGCTAAAACGACACTGTTTTGGACTGAAATTGACCATTTCTCAATTTGGTCCTTGCAGTTTCCAAATTTTGCATATAAACCTCTAATCTTTTCAATTTCAAATTTTAAACCCCTTAAAATTAGATTAAAAGGCAAATGGGTCAAAATTGAGGCTATAACAAAGTTATTGGATCACAAGTTAAATCTTGCTTTGTTATATATTTTCAAATTTTGTCATGGAGAGTTAGGAGGATTATTGGGTCCTAAATCCTCATCTCATGCAATTTTATGCTACAGTACTTGTTGTCTAATTACAGTGCTTAATGAGCTAGTGAATATTAATATTTTGTAGAAAAAAACCTACCAAGTTTGTAGAAAGTGTCGCACGTGCACTGTGTCGCAGCGATCGCCCACCACCCTCATCATCAAGTGTAGTATGATATCTATTCCGGCAAATATGGGGAGACAAGAAATTCTTGTCTCTTAATAGTGGAAAAAAAATAGAATGGAAGTCGCCACCTAGTTTTTGGTTACTAGGAACCCTAACTGGTCTCAGAGATCAGGTACAAAGACTGATTGCTTAAAGGGAAGGTATTAGCACTCCAAATACGCCCTACCTAAAATAAGCTGCATTGTTTCATTGTCTGATAAAAATCTAAGGTCTCAACAAGTTGGTCCTTCTATGGTTTAAGAAAAGCGCTCCTCAATAAGGAGGTTCTTATCTTATGGGTAAAACCTAACTGTTCTAATGTCTATAAAAGAACTATTGTTTTAATATAGGGAATACCTTTTACGTGTAAATTCATACTCTGGATACTAAAAGACAAACAAAATAAAATTTTTGTTGTTTTTGAAATTTTGACTAATGTTCTCTTGACTTTAATAAACTGGTTATTAAAGCTAAAATGCATGCTAAAACATTTTTTATATATATAAAAAAAACACCATGATTTTTTAGCTGTGAGACACTTGGTCGTATGCACAAAAATATTTTTTTTCTTTTTGTTTTCATTTTTTTTGTATTTTGAAAGTTTTGACGAAAACCGGTATTTTAATACTGGATTTTGTATTTTTAATGACATAAAAATACAGTCCGATATTGATAAAAAAAAAAAACAACGTAACAAATACGCGAGAAAATTGTAAAAAATCCCAAGCAATATTTAGGGAAAGTTAAAAAAAAAAAGGAGTCGGGCCCGGCCCACCCATTCTGGGCTGGGCCTGCATTGGCCCAACTACAAGGCTGGCCGCGGCTGGGCTGATGTTCCAGCCCGCCAGACAACGGCTGGTTACTGTGCTGAGCACAGTAACCAGGTAAATATAATTAGGTAGTTACTGTGCTGAGCACAGTAACTACCTTAGTATTTCATTTTTTGCTGCAGAACGTGAATCACGTTCTGCATGCAAAAAAAATGAAAACAGGAAAAAGATCAAGTAAACAAAAGGCAGCGGGAGTGAGCAGGTTACCTGGAGTGGGGAAGCACGGTTATGGTCGTCGGCGGTGGTGGAAGGTGGCGGTGACAGCGGCGGCGTTTTCCTTCCTTCTCTCCTGTCTCCTCTGTTTCTCTTCTCAGCCCCCTCTCTGTTTTTTCCGTTGTCTTCTCTTTTTCTCCTCTGTCTCTTCGGGGCCGTCAGCGGCGGTCAGGTGGTGCGCTGTGGCGGTGGAGAGGAAGCACGGTGGCAGCTGTGGTTGTTCTTCTTCTCCGGTATTTTTTTTTCTTCCTCTGTCACTTCCCGTTCTTCCCTGCTTCTTTGATGGCTTCCCTTTCTCTTTCAAAAGAATTGTCCCCTCTCTCGGTCTCCCTCCCTTTTCTTTTCTCTCCTCTAGTTTCTAGTGTTTCGGTCTGCCTCTCTTCACTCCTTTCTCTCTAAGAAAATTGTTGTTTCTATCCTTCGGTCTCTCCTTTCCTCCTCAAAAAAACTGTCGGTCTCTCTCTCGGTTTCTCTTCACTTTCTCTTTCAAAAAAGTCCTTTCAGCTCCTCTCTCCTTTTTCCCCTTTTCTCCTCTGCACTCCCTCTGTATTTATAGTCAGAGGGAGAGAAGGCCACCCTGCCCTGTCCTCTCATGGTGCAGGGCATGGTGGCATGCATGGGGCGGCTACTACACAGCCGCCACTGTCTTTGCAGGGCATGGTGGTGTTAGTGAAGGGTCAAGTCGGGTCGTTGGTTTTTTGATTTTGGGAGAGAGAGAGGATGATAAAAAATTGAGGGAAAAATGCTTCTTCTTCCCCTATTCTCTGCGCGTCCAGGAAAAGAAAAAGGCTTATGATGCCATTCAAAACGGTATTGTTTTTTTTTTCTAAGTGAAATGCATAAAACGGCTTTGTTTTGATCAAAACGGACCGTTTCATTTAAACAAAAGTTGGTGCCTAAATGGGTCCAATTTCAGATCAGCCCTTCAATTGGCGTCTTTTTTCACTATGGTCTTTGGTTTTTGATTTTTTCAATCGAGTCCCTAATTGGCCACGAAATTTCAATATGTATGCAATTAAGCCCCTAATTTGATCAAATCAACTCTTAAAAATTATAATTTGATCCCAGAACTTTAATTTCTTCCAATTAAAACCCAAATTAACTTAAAAATCAATTTTTCTTGCGATCAAACCCTCCATAAATTCAATTAAACCTTCAATAAAATTTAATTGAATCCATAAATATCTGATTTTGTACATTTATTTCTCAAATAAAATTTTCTTTATCAATAGGGCTCTCACCGGTCAAATGATATACTGTTAAATTTCAATCCTTGTATTTTGAACCTTCTCAACTAATTTTTGATCATTTTCTGAGCGCTCCGACATTCTCTTTTCACTTCTATTATTTTTTTTATAATAGTTTTTGATTTTTTTTATATTTTGTGCGGGGATCCAAAAATAGGTTACAATAGAAAAAATTAATTGTGTTGTGTTTTTTACTCACCTTGAATATTAATATTTTGTATTGCAATGCATTTGCAGGTGTTCGGATGAGAGAGAACCCAAGAAAACAACCCTACAAGTTCACAAACTAGAAGATCAAGGATCTGAGCATCGAATTCACTCTAGTGAAACAGTGTCTGTATGAAACTGTTAAGAGCTTGCAGGAAAGGGGTCACCTTCCAATCCCAAAACATGCTAAAGACGGGTCGGTTGTCCGAATCTCCAAATATTGATTCTGATTTTAACTATCACCTAAACAATATCTAGTACGTAGTATGATGCTGATAACCCGGTCGAATCCAAGAGAAATTGTAGTTAAGCCCATGAAGCACTGAAATTAAAAGAAGACAAGAGAGTATGAATAGAACAGAGATCAGAAAAGTAATGAAATTTGAAAAACTTAAAAGGTAATTACTATTTTGTTATTTCAGTTCAAAAGGTCATTAATTCATTTCTATAAACAGGTTGATCATTGAAGTGAAATGACCATCCCTTCAATTCAAGCAAATAAACTTAATTTCCCTTTTGAAGCTAAGAGAAATCATGAGGATTAATAGTAAATTAATTAGAGTAAGCTTCTAATCGATTCCTTATTATCAAGCAAATTCTAAATAAACTCGGATTTATTCCTATGATACCTTTCTAAAAAATTTAATATGTACTGTAATTTAAATAAAGAACTCCGACTTAATAAAAAACCTGAAACAAGTAATGAAGTTCGAAATATACAATACAGAATTTCCTATTTTTTAGCCATTAATTCATAAATTCTCTTAACATGTCCAACCCATAAACGAACTTTAATAGACTTAATTAATAATCTTAAAACACATGAAAAAACATAATGTAAAATGAATAAAATATATATGTATTTTGCACTTTAAAAACTTAAATAAGCATAAATTAACATTTTTATTTTGATTAATCTAGTATTATTTATATATTGTTTTTACGGGTCATAAAAAGATGTCGAAGTGGAGCCAAGCAGAATGACAACATTTGCCTGGATGGGATTTGTTTCTTGTTTTTTTTGGCCATGGATGATTGATAGATTGAGGATGCGGGGGTACTGCCCTAGCGGTAGTGGTATGATAAAGGGGTATTATTTATTTATTTATTTATTTATTTATTTTTTGCATAGGTGAATTTAAACTAGAGAATTTGCACATAAGGTAAATCATTACACCTATGGTACAACCAATTGCGAGAGAATCAAATTTTTTTTTTTCTAGAGCGATACTCCTCCACAAACATAGCATACAATTCTTCGGTGTATTGCACTTTTTAAGTGTGGTTGTTCCTGCAAGTTTCATTAACAAGAAGATCTCTGCAATGAACTTGTTTTCTCATTCTACTTTATATGATCTAGAATTTAGAACTCTTGTACATGTGAACAGAATTAAATGAAAGCCAAAATGATCTTTTATAGAGTTGACCCTGGTAGAAAAGGTCCCAACAAAAGAAGCCATATTTTCCAAGAGGCAGGAACGAAAGGTCGACCAGACAAGAAACAATAACAGTGCAATATATTCAATCCCAAATGTAAATTTCAGTTGAGCTGTGTGTTCCCAGATCCAATTCAGGCCTCAACGTCCTAAAAAAGAGAGGATACGGTCATATCACTCTTTTTTTTATAAGAAAATTAATTTAAAAAAAGAAAATGATTAGGTTGTTGCATCCAAGGATATATATATAAAATTTAATTGAGAGTGTCTATTACTAAGAAAGAAAATGAGGTTGGACTTGTCATGGGCATTTTTCTGCGAAGTTGATTGGTTCTTGAGTAGGATCGATGATGTATGTTTTTTTCATAAACTAATTAAGATATCGCATGTATTTAACCTCTTATTTGGCTTGTAATATTTCTTGGTTTCCACTGCCCAGCTACGTACGTTAGGGATCTATAATCTATTGCTGAATAAATCTTTTGTCTATTATTATTCTCCATTTGTTCCCTCATTTTCTTTTTAATTAATCATTTGATTCTCTGAAACTGTTAATTTTATTGATTTTTGTTTCATTTATAGAAAGGATTGTCTTTCATGCAAGAACATTGTCTTTTATAAAAAGCTAGGATGCCTTCTGTCTTTGTTTTGATCGCAGACTCTTTGTGGATCGAAGAAAGAATCGAAGCCAGGCAGTGGCAACTACCGAGTAATTTACACTTTTTTATACCTTGAAGTGATGAGTGAGTGGTTGTCAAGATCCCTTGGACTTCGTCCAAACTCGGTAATGCAGGTTTGAATAGTTCAATTTTTAGTAGATACGACTTGGATTATTGGCTACCTTTGTGCTGCAAGTCGTATTAATTTTTTTAATATAAAAAAATATTTAATTTTCCTAACATGTTTTGCAATAATTTTTAATTATTATCAATTAACCATAGTTGTTCAATTCAGATTTATTTAACCTAATTAACTTTTTAATTATTATCAATTAAAAAAATATATTTTTTCTCAAATTTCCAACTTAATAATAAAATTGATAAAATATAATTAGTACCTATTAAATAAACCATCATTTTTTATATTATAGCACACCTAAGTTACAAAATCAAACTTAATTTTATCAAATAAAAAATGCAATCAATTTCCTTCAAATACTAAACAAATTTTAGCATATAAATCATATATTAATACAACAAGATTCTTTATAAAAAAAAGTTGTAAAACATTTAAATATACAATAAAACTAAAAATAGTATTAAAAAATACAATAAATTAATCTAAAACATAAATGAATAAAAAAGAGTATGAAAATTCATAATAAATTGAATCCTGAAATTCATAATAAATTATTAATCCTGGGATTTATCCGTGTAAATCCAAAACGTTGTAATTTTAGTGTTTTTCAAAAAAACACTGAAATTAATGTGTACTACTGAACTAGTAGTGCACAGGTCAAAATCACATGCCGCTACTACGCCGAAGCTAATGGTCCCCCAACTTGGCTTTTATAAAATTAAGGTGACGTGGGAATAGCTGTCCAGCCAAACGAGGACGAAGACGTGTTAACTTGACAAGTCTATGTCCTCTTTGCGAGTTGGGGCGTCTGGCAACAGGAAGTTCTAACATATAACTCTAATTTCTATCTTTTGGGAGAAATCGATATATAGTCAAGTCACAGAGAGTCTCTCTCTCTCTCTCTCTCTCTCTCAGCTCTAGACCAGAGGATCCATTACAGGTAGCAGCAAAGGTCGAGCTTGCTAGTTTCAAACAAGTAAGCCGTAGTTTTTTACAGTATCAGTTGATTGTTTGACCCATTAATTATTAACCATTGTGCAATATGCAGGCACTCCATTGATTTGTTGTGAATATTTAACTTATTTAATTGGTTTGTTTTTCCATGTCTTAATTCATGATCTGAAACTACTCAAAAACCCTTTACCATGCGGGAGCCAAAGCTTTGCAGATTGAGTTTATGATTTGAAAATTATATACATATGCTTCTTTCAAACTTACGAGACAAATATATATATATATATATATATGCTTCTTTTTGTTTGTTAAAAATAAATCTATCGTTTGTTTTTTCCTATATTGTTCTCGTTGTTATTGTTATTGAAACTCAAGAGTCAAGACTACTTCCTGTTTTTTTTTTTTTTTTAAAAATCATATTATTAAGCTAAACGTCATTAATGAGATTCAAAACATGTGTATAATATTATTTAAATTGTCGATCTTTAGGAAGCTCTCGCGTCATTTTAGAAGTTTTTATTTTTATTTTTGAATGAATAGGTATTTTCTTAAACCACATAATTTTTTATATACTACTTGGAAAATAAAACGTTTTCAATTTAATTAAATATGTGTTTTTAAATATGAGTTATTTTCAAACTAACAAATGTTTGATTTTTAATAAATATGAGTTATTTTCATTTATTTTTTTATAAGACATAATTTTATTAATGATCTTGTTATTGAATATGATTTTCTATAACTTTTATACAAAAGAATTATATATTTTCAAGCAAAATATGTGTTTTTTAAAAAAAACAAAAAACTCTGTTTGTGGTTTCTCAACAAACATGTGTTTAATTTTTACTAGATATAAATTGTTTTTATTTATTTTTTTAAAATAAAAAACATATTCTGATTAATATTGATGAGCTCAATTTATTGAACAAGGTCTTCTATAAATTCCCCCACAAAAAAAAAAAATCATTTTCATCCAAAATACTTGTTATTATGAAACAACTCTTTTATGTTTCTTCAACAATCACGTGTTTGGTTTTTAATGAATAGAAATTGGTTTTAATATTGTGATGGGTGCGATGATTTCATGATGTAATATCATACTATGCGTTAACAACTTTCTAACAATTACAAACAATAATTTTCTGGATATAAATACAGAAAATAATAATTATTGTAAATAATATTATTAATTAAAATATATATATAGACAATAACATAAACTTTTATTCACTATTTTGTCTTGCATATATATGATCATCCGGCTAATTATTATATTATTATCGGAACTTTGCTAGTACAAATTTACTCATAACTATATTTTAAACACTTTTTTTTAGTCATTCTAAACGAGACAAGTTTTAATTTTTCCTTAATATCCACTACCAGAAAACCGATAAATACAAACAGAAATATTGAGAGAATATTTTCGTCGGTAAATTTCAGAGGGATTTTACAGTGGGAAAAAAAATTAAAACAAAGAAAAAAATGATGACGTGTCAGGAGTTACCAACGGAATTACCGATGAAATTTATTCTGTCGATAAATTCCATTGGTAAACTTGTTTACACTGTTCATCATGTCAATTACAAAGGGAATTACCGACGGACAAAATCCGTCGCTATTTTCCAGAGAGCTCCAGAACTGTTCACTTTTCAATTTCACTGTTAATTGTTGTTCTTTACGGACAAAATCACCGACGGAATGAAAAGTCGTCGGTGTTATTTGGTAGTTTTTTGAAAAAATTCAATTGATTTAAAATTTTCATTTAAATATTACAAACGGAATCACCGACGGATTGAAAAATCATCGGTAAATGTTGGCGGTTTCTGAAAACTTTTTACGAAATTAAAAATTTAAATTAAATATTACCGATGAAATAATTAAAAATATTAATATTCAATTATCCGTCGGTAAATCCGTCGCTAATGCGCCCTAATAAAAAGCCCGAGTCCCTTTATTTCACAAGAGACAGACTTATTTCTTCTTCTTTTACTACTACTTCTTCTTCTTATTCTATTTCTACTTCTTCTTCTTCACTATATGTAAAAAACATCAATATCTATTTCTTTCTCTTCTTTTCTCTCCTCATCTTCTTCTTTTTTCCTCCATGCTCGGGTATGTCTTCTTCTTCTTTCTTCTTTTATCCTCTTAGTTTTTTTTAATTAACATGCTTTATGAAATTTTTTTCTCTCCTTAGCTTCACTTGCAACTACATTAAGGTAAGATTTTTCTTCTTTTTTCATGATTTTTTTCACTATATTTGTTTTTTATTTTATTTTTAATTGTTTTGTTCTTAATAATTGTATAAATGTTGTTGTGAGATTTGTTTTTTCACATGAGATCAATTTTTAGTTGATTTATTTATAGGATTTTTAAATTTTTAGCAATTGCAACTTCATTTTTTTCATATGAATTTTTTTAGTTGAATTTATTTTTTCGTTTTATTTATTTGTTGCAAATTTGTTTGAGTTGATTTTCTTATTTATTTTTCAAGCATTTTGATTATATATTATACAGTGTTGATTTATGTTAATTTAATTATTTTATAATTTTATAAAATGAATTTTTTTAAATGTTTTAAAATAATTACCGATGGAATTGCCAATGGAATTTCCATCAGTAATTCCGTCGGTAAATCTGTTGGTAATAAAAAAATTATTACCAAGGGATATACTGACGAAATGAAGCGGGTAATTTTATTTTTTTATTTCCGACGGATTTACTGACGGACAAAAAATTACCGATGAACGATTCACCGACGGAGCATTTTCGTCGATGATTCCGTCGGTAAATTAATTACCGACGGAATATGTGTCTTACGCCGACAGAAAAATTCTGTCAGTAAAACTGTTAAATCTTGAGATTTCATGATGTAATATCATTTTTTTAAATTTTTGCTTCAATTATATTTAACATTTTGTATCCTTTGATTGATCAGGACGAAGAGATGAATCGTCCGGACCGTTTATCCCATCAAATCCAGATGTCGCTTCAAAACTTGTCAACTAATCAGTCAACATGC
>Ga0325411_1008078_pt1 | contig 11415 bp, 9 predicted proteins | sample PopdelMetagenome_13_FD_206181 | JGI IMG/M metagenome (GOLD analysis project Ga0325411, IMG submission 206181) | Populus deltoides microbial communities from Bellville, Georgia, United States - Xylem-PdIQD-R4 | ecosystem: Host-associated > Plants > Phyllosphere > Stem > Wood/Secondary xylem...
CATATCTATCCATCGTACTGTCTTTCCGTATATACAACCATTTGCTAGCTTTGTCGCGGCTTTCCTTTACAAGTGATCTGGAATATACTGGTTTAATACATCAGTTCTCAACATCTGGCGAGACTACCAGAGCTTAGATTCATCAAGATTGGTCTTCATCAATTTCCACTCTTCACCTCAAATTATCCACATGATCGGGTGTCCAGAGTGTCCCAATTTTTCCTTCCCTCAAGGCAATTAAAATTCTCTCCACTTAGCAGTTCAGCACATGTAATTAGGTAAACATGTGTGACATGTTCTTCTTCATCTCCATCGACCACCATGATGACCTTCAGATGCCTCCTGATCGGGCAATCTCTTTTGTTAATTAACCACCGCTATTTTTGGTCTCAAATCTCAATGATCCGACCATACCATTGCATCCGGAATGATCAAATTAGCTGGAAACAAGTCTGAAATCGTCCAAATCGCATTTCAGACGGCTAAGATTTGATCAAAACAATTCTGGCCTGATGGACGGCCCAGATTCAATCTCAGATCCGGTTGCACGTAGACTCTGCTGCACAGAATCTTATCCCTCGGCTTGCGGCTCGGCTCGGCTTAAAAACGGCTCGGCTTGGCTCGGTTCACGGCTGGTGACGTGGCAGATGGGTCCCACATGATGACGTGTCTGCTGACTGGACGCTGACGTGTTGCGACTGTACGATGACATGGCATGCTGACTGGTCGATGACGTGTCTGCTGGCTGGTTGATGACGTGCCTGCTGACTGGGCGCTGACATGCTTGCTGACTGTGTATACTGGCGTCATGATTACGCCATGATGACGTCATCCTTATCCGGATCTAGCGCGTGGGTCGGGTCGTCTGGTATTCGAGTCGGGTCAGCTCATCCGGGTGAAGAAGACGCGTGGCGCGCGTCTGTGCGCGTGGGCAGTCTCCTCTCCGGCGCGTGATGGCGCGTGCGGAGGTTTCCGGCGTCCGATTTCGACGCGGTTTTCAACAGTGGCTTCGTCTCTTCCTCCTCTACACAGTGGTATGGTCAAAATACAATTTTGACAACTTTCATTTTTGAGCAAAATCAAACACCCCTTTAAACCATATGCTCTGATACCAATTGTTGGGAAATTCTGGCTCCCCATGCGCGGACCGGTGGTGTACTGATATTTGCTCATCGGAGGGTTAAGCACACTGACACAATATTTTACTTGGTTCGGCAAATCGCCTACATCCACGGGAGAGAGTCTATATTATTAGAGATTAGAGAAAGGATACAAAATACATGTAGAGGAGGAGGATGACATCCACTCTACTCAACTCATCAACTTATCTTTGCTGCACTTGCAGCTGGTGCAATGGCAGCAAGGCTGCTGCCATTGCAGCTCTCTTTCTCTCCACTCTCTTGCACACACTCACATTTCTCTCACAACTTTGCTCTCTAAAATCATGCCTCTTTTATAGGCATCCATGGTGCTGCTCCACTTGTTCTGCTGTCAAACATGGCTGCAAGGTTAGGCATGGTAGGTTGCCTAACCATTGAAAATGGTGGCTGCCAATAGTCAATGGTTGGTGCCAACCATTTGCTGCACATGCAATGGCAACAACCCAACAGTGGTGCCATCCCTTCCTTTGTGCATGGTGGGTGAGTTCGACCTCCCATTGGACATTATAGATCGGAGAGTGACCAAGATGAAGATGATCTCTCCATCTAATGTCGCCGTGGACATTGGGCAAACTTTGAAACCTCACGAGTACATCGGTATGGTGAGACGTGAGGTGCTTGATGCTTACTTGAGAGAAAGAGCGTCAAAGAATGGGGCTAAAGTAATAAATGGTTTGTTCTTGAAGATGGACATTCCTAACAAGGTAGTGAAAATATATATACTCCCTATATCTTGCACTATTCTGAGTATGATGGGAAGAAAGGCGCAACCGGAGAAAAGAAGACTTTGGAGGTTGACGCGGTGATTGGTGCTGATGGGGCAAATTCGCGTGTCGCCAAGTCTATTGATGCTGGTGATTAAGACTACGCCATTGCTTTCCAGGTATACTTATTGCTACTATTTATCATTAGTAGCTTGATACTACTCTACTCTATTTTATTTTGGCAACATTTTCTTACTCTACTTTAATGAGATCAGTTCTTTTCAGTTCAGTAATGAATTGCGTTGAATTTGTTACATAAATCTTATATCGAATTGTGGAAAATGCTTGATTTCACAACCTTTGCATTCTGATTGTTACGCGAGGTGCCATCATCATATCATCGTTCTTGTTCTTGTTCTTGTTCTTGTTTGATGACAGAAACTATACTTTCTAGGCTCAATTTGCACCAGAGGTCCTTCAAACTAACAATAATATGCTACAACATCGAATTTTGTGTCATAATTTCAATATTAACTTTTATATTTCGTGATATGGAAACTTTTACCTTTAAGTATTCTCTAATACAGGAACGATACTCTGACATACAATTATGTTGGGAAGATACAACTAAATATGTCAAGCATTTTGTACCAGTAGTAAGTTGTTATTGATGGTATAATGTAATTGACGAATACACACACAAAAAAAGAATTTCATAGCTGCCATGGATACTTTAGAATTGCCTTGGTAATTTTGGTTCTTGTTTGCCATATAACTAATTTTATGGTTGCCCGGATGAGTTATTACTATATTCTTCCAATTGTTTCTGTACATAGACATCTTAGATAAAATGCTTACAGCAGCTTCTGACATACATTGCTTTATTTATGCTTCCATGATTGGATTTTTCTCAAACATTATTGCATTGAACTCATGGAGGATATTCAATTCCTCCTCTGTTGATGTTCTCAAAGTCTTCTCGGGTTATTTTTTTCCTTGTATTTACAGGAGAGGATAAAAATTACCAATGATAAAATGATGTACTATGAGGATTTAGCTGAGATGTATGTTGGCGATGATGTCTCGCCAGACTTCTACGGGTGGGTCTTCCCCAAATGCGACCGTGTTGCTGTTGGAACTGGAACGGTGACTCACAAAGGTGACATCAAAAAATTCCAAGAAGCCACAAGAAACAGGGCCAGGGACAAGATCCTTGGTGGTAAGATTATACGAGTGGAAGCACACCCAATACCAGAACACCCCCGACCTCGCAGATTATTAGGTAGAGTAGCACTAGTTGGTGATGCAGCTGGGTATGTAACCAGATGCTCAGGTGAGGGTAGAATGTGTGCAGAGGCAATAGTTGAGGGTTCAGAGAATGGAAAGAGGATGGTGGATGAAAGTGACTTGAGGAAATATCTGGAGAAATGGGACAAGACATATTGGCCTACATATAAGGTGTTGGATGTGTTGCAGAAAGTTTTCTACAGATCGAACCCAGCTAGAGAAGCTTTTGTAGAGATGTGCGCAGATGAGTACGTGCAAAAGATGACTTTTGATAGTTATTTGTACAAGAGGGTAGCGCCTGGGAACCCTTTGGAGGATTTGAAGCTGGCTGTGAATACCATTGGGAGCTTGGTGAGGGCTAATGCTCTCAGCAGGGAAATGGAGAAGCTTAGCGTATGAGATATGAAAAACCATGTAATTAAGAGGCTTGTTTCTTCACCCATCTCTACCTCTACGAGAGAATGACTATTTGTATTGTCGCCCTGTTGTCTCAATATCAACCAGGGAGCATTAGTAAACTTACCCGTGCTTGCACTTTTAATGTCAAAAAATAAATATGCAAGTGTTTTCAATGGGTTTTTTTATATAAAGAGTTTTAATTATAAATTGAAAAACTGATATATATATATATATATATATATATATATATATAATAAAATAAATCAAGAATTATATATATTAATAAATACTAAAATAAATTATTAATGTTATGTTGTGGGTAAACATTATAGAAGAACATGATAATATTTTAGGTATGTTTTATTCTATCGTGAAATTTTTAATTGACAAACATAAAGATATTTATACTAAATGAAAAAATTTTAAAAATACATGAACCAGTAAATTGAGGAAGAGTTGGGGGGTTGATATCAATACAATACTATAGTAATTGATTCTTTAAATAAGATTTGATATTTTTTTAAAATCTCAATCCCCTCGCGCAAGGATTTACAATCAATACTTTTTGAGAATATGTAAAATATTTTTTTTTATTAACCTATGGTGATGAATCTTATATTGATTACTCAAATATATTCATATAATTCATGATATACTCAATATATTCCTTCATATTACCCTTGAATATGACAATGTTTAGTCAGAATTAAGCATAACATTCACTTACATAACAATTACATAAGCTTTTTTATAGACATAAGTGATCTCTCCATATGAAATTCATGTACATGTCAGTTCATTATACAAGTCATCTAATAAGTACCTATATTTTAGTTTCAAGTATCCCTCATACCTCAATTTATAATAACAATAGCTTCCTTTCATAAATGAAAGAACATAATATATATTAGTTTTAATGATTCCATCTGATGTCTAGTCTTAATAAAGCATCGACTAAGAATATTTAGAAGCAATACTTTGATGCAATATAAATCTTATAATTATAACAACTTTATAATCTCATTTACAAAATATTTTTGTTTTAAAAAATTTATCTTTACTCTAAACTCATTAATCAAACATAAATGAATATTAAATATTAAATATCTTCATTAATAATAAATATATTTTGTATGAACAAAGTTAATACTATATATACCCAATCAATTGGTTGCATGACAAATATACTAATAGATGCAATATCTAAATAGCATGGTATAGGGAGAGAATGATCAACAATACACCTTACCTATAAAATAGATAATGTACACCATATAGACCAATCAATCTTTTAAAAAGAAAAAACATCAATTACCAATTAGATTAAGAGATACAATTGAAGAATCATTAACCACTACACAAGCTAGCAATATTGATCATAAAATGATATTAAAAAACATGCAGAGAGTTCCTAACTCTACACCGTCAATTCCTCAAAAGGTTACACTAGACCAAAATCTATTAAAGAGACAAGTCATCAAAGAAATCTATCTCTAAAAATATAGAGAAAGTTATCACTAAAATAGTGAAAATGACCTTGAAAATAGCCAACCTCCAAGTGATAATAAGGTAACATATGCTATAAATATAAAAGTAGGTATTGATCAACAAACCCAATAATAGGATAGTTTTTCAAAGCAATAAGACAACAACCTAGCAGCTTTAAAAAAAAAAAAAGCAAACACCTCAACTAGGCCCAGTTCATTATTTACCGTACAACAAGCATATAAGATAGCATTGGCTTTTGAACAGAAAAAACAAGTATTTATTAGAAAGAAAATTATATTGATAGTATTAGAGGACAGCAGAAGTGTTCAAATCCAAAATGAACATGTAAACTATAAGAAAGTTTCAGTAAAGACCCTTGCCTTGTTTAGAAAGAAAACCATATAGATGATGAAAATGACTTGATTATTTTTCTTGATGATATATAAAATAGAAAGAAGAAGAAGAAGAACTGGATTTCTGAATTCTAATATAAAACATAATGAACATAATACATTAAATGATGAGGAACCTAAAAGACCTTTTGAAGCATTCATGAGCAATTATGAATAACTTATATCAACCAACATGTTAAATCATCATATTCTTTTGAAGCCAAGCCTAGTTGGCTACCTTATTTGGATAATGATTATAAGGACCGTATAAAAAGAGGTACAAATTATTGAAATCTAGTTTGAACCAATGGTTGAACAATAACCATGAATTATATTTCTAAGCTAAAATTAGCTATGAAATGATATTTAAAACCTTTTTTACATCAAAAGTAACTTTAATAATGCACTAATATAAAGGGTCCAAGTCAATAATGGTATCTTACTTAATATTATGCCCTTGTTTTTTATCATGAAAGTTTATTGTCACAAGGCTAATATTATCCCATTAAAATTAATCTTAGAAGTATTTTACAAGTGGAATAAAAAACATCAAAGGGCTATAACTTTCTTTATAGTAAAAATAAAGACAAGCTACAACGCCTCAGACAAGATTGGATATACACAACCTAATTTGAGGCCTTTTCCTAATTTTACAAGTATTTTTAATGAACAACATAGTTTCCAAGTATAACAAAGATTCTTTTAATGTTACAAAATCTTTATGTGACAAGAATTTTTAGGCTGATTTTTCTAATGCACAATTTTATTCTAAGAACATAATTTTATATTCAACTATTAGTTCAGATTGAAATTTTACCAAATATTTCTAGAAATTTTGTTTTATATCGAGTTAAAATTTCAGATCAATCCAACATCAGGAAAAACTTGTGATAAGATTCAGAAGTTACTAGGTTAGGCGAGGTAGGCCACCTTCATTAGCCCATCTTAAGAGGCACAATAGGGGCTTCCTACTAGTGGGTAACCAGACTTATAAGAAGACATCACACTAGACAACTTCTAAATTTCCCAAAATCCACCATGTCTTGTGTGAAACTAACCTATATCCCTTTTCTTTTTATTTTCAGTGAACCGCGCCCTATTCTCCCTGCCACAAGGTCCAAAGCCTATTATTCTAAATCTAAAGCAGCCTAACCAAGGCAGGACAATAAGATTTATATTAGTTTCCTTTAATTTATATTACGATAAAGTCTTAACATGTGTAACATAGTTATTAAACCCAATTCGAGGGTTGATCTAGCCAAGTAGTTGGATCTTGGGTTAACTTGATCAACCCAAGAAAATAAAAAAAAATTGAGATTTTAATACGCCATATGAGAAATTTTTTAATATATATATATTAAAAAATTTCTCATATGGATATATAGATCGTAAAAACAATATAAGACATAAAGTATAATATAATTATCTTATATCAAAAAATTTAAAAATAATTTATGTGAATATAAGCTATAAAAAAATATAAAGCATAAATTGTAATATAATTATCATATATTAAAAAGTTAAAAAAACAACTCATTTCTTCAATTGGATGTAAGCTATATATAATTATTCTATATAGAAAATTTAAAAAACAATTAATGTGAATATATAGTATAAAAAAGATATGTGAGACTAGGTATTCATAAATTAATTATATATTTTTAGGATAAAAAATTATGTTTTTTAGAATAAAATTGTGCTTTTGATTCAGATGAATTCGAAAAACTTGTGATAAGATTTAGAAGCTACCGGGCAAGGCGAGGTAGGCTACCTTAATCAGACCATCTTGAGAGGCACAATAAGAGCTTCCTACTAGTGAGTAACCAGACTTATAAGAAGATATCATATTATAGAGCTTCTAAATTTCCCAAAGATCCACCCTGTCTTATGTGAAGCTAGCCCATAGCCCTCTTTTTTTTATTTTCAGCGAATCGCGCCTCATTCTCCCTGCCACAAGGCCCAAAGCCCATTATTTTAAATCTAAAGCAGCCTAACCCAGGCAAGACAATGAGATTTATATTAGTTTCCTTTGATTTATATTGCGATAAAGTCTTAACATGTGTAACATAGTTATTAAACCCAACTCAAGGGTTGACCTAGCCAAGTAGTTAGATCTTGGGTTAACTTGATCAACCCAAGAAAATAAAAAAAAAATATTTGAGATTTTAATATTCCATATTAGAAATTTTTTAAACAATGCATATATATATATATATATATATATATATATATATATAAAGTCCTGAAATACTCTTTTTTTTTAACGTCGCGTGATAAATGGCAGGATACCAAAACAGTCATCTTCATTATCATTGCCGAGGGAAATGGCAGGAGATGTTGAGCCAGATGAGCTGGATTGGGACAAGATCGTTTCTGGGTCTTGGCTTTGTATAATTCCTTGTACTATTTGTAAGTATTCTTCCTCAGTTCTAGCAGAGGCAAGGAGAGCTGCTGTTTGGGCCTTTCTGGCTAAGAACTTTGATTGAGGATAAGGATCGATGATGGGAATTGTTTAATGTTTTTGTAACCATTCTGTAACAGCTAATTTTGAACTTTTGGACTCAGCTGCAAAGGAATCCCACCACTTGATTTTGAATTTGCAAATAAGTATTGGATGTCCGTTTTGTAAATTATAATCAAAGAACCATGAACATACCCACGGAACAAAAAATTTTGTACAGAAGATAAGGAAGGAAGAAAACTTTCTTTCAGAGGGAGCTAGTTGGAAATTGTTTTTGAAATGTATATAACCATTTTCAACTAAAGGATGTTCATTAAGGTAATCAACATGACAACCATAAAAGTCCCACCATTGCAGGAACCAGAGGGGGAGATTTGTAGTATTCATGGTATTGTGGAAGTAGAAGAGCCAAGAATGACTATGATTTTGATTTTGTATGAGGAAGGCATTAAACCATGTCTGTTGGTAATCCCAATATGTGTAGGTGGTATTGAAGTCTTGGGGGCTTGTGCGGTATTGGAAGGGGAAGGAGAGAGGTTGATGCAGGGGTTGTCCCCAATCTTTAGAGTGGATGACTTTGTGAATAATGCATATAGAGTATGCTGGTGCAGTGTGATCAGAATGTAGTTTCAAGTCTGCAATACTGTTCTAAATCAGCATTCATTTGTATAGGTCTTGCTTTTATAGGTATGAGTTTTTCTAAAAATGTATCTTCATAAGGAAGATCAACGATGTGTTGTTTTCGCTTCCAAAAAGCATTGGGTAAGTCTGAACATATCTGTTGTTCAATCTTATTTTGGAAATCATTGATTTTCTTTTGTAAATCAGAACTTTGTAATTGTTTGTTGATACGACAAAAAGAAACATGGTTTTGTAAATCATGTAAATGGAATTGTTTCCCATATATATATATATCGTAAAAAAAATATAAGGCATAAAATGTAATATAATTATTACATATTAAAAAGTTTAAAAAACAACTCATGTATTCAAGTGGATGTAAGCTATATATAAATATTCTATATAGAAAAATTAAAAAACAATTAATGTAAATATAAAGTATAAAAAAAATATGTGAGACTAGATATTCATAAATTAATTCTATATTTTAAGGATAAAAAATTATGTTTCTTAGAATAAAATTGTGATTTTGATTCAAATCAATCCAACATCAGGAAGAACTTGTGATAAGATTCAAAAACTACCGAACAAGGCGAGGTAGGCCACCTTAATTAGCCTATCTTGAGAGGCACAATGAAAGCTTCCTACCGGACTTATAAAAAGACATCACACTATAGAGCTTCTAAATTTTCTAAAGATCCACCCTGTCTTGTGTGAAACTAGCCCATAGCCCTCTTCTTTTTATTTTCAGTGAACGACGCCCCATTCTCCCTGGCACAAGGCCAAAGCCCATTGTTCTAAATCTAAAGCAGCCTACCCAAGACAGGACAATGGGATTTATATTAGTTTCCTTTGATTTATATTGCGATAAAGTCTTAACATGTGTAACATAGTTATTAAACCCAACTCAAGAGTTAACCTAACCAAATAGTCGGATCTTAGGTTAACTAGGATCAACACATTCATTCGAGAATAGCACTACTAGAGGGGAAGAGAGAGCACCAAATCTATTTCAAACAACTAATTCGAAACCTGTTATTAGTCCATGTGAGGAAGAAAAACGGTGCAAACTAAGGCTGTAAGGCGGAGCAAAAGATCTGAGACCCGCTCCTTTCTCCTCCAAAGCCATCTCTTATCTCTAAATGACGAACTTCATCTCTTCTATTCTATTTATTTATAAAAAAAAAAAAAGGCACCCATCATCCCTTTTTCTCTTTTAACTAACTAAAAAAAAAACCATGCCTCTGCTAGGTAGCGTGTGGAATGGCCGGACCCTCTTGGATATATAACAAAGCAAAGGCTATGAGTAAGGTGTCTCGGTTCTCCTCCTAGAATCCTGAACCTGGGCCTCCAATGAGGACGGGAGGCATTAAGCAAATCAGCTGATTTGGCTAAATGGATTTTGTCTCGATACCAAAACCCAGGAGTAGGAGCGGTCAGGAAGCTCGAAACTCTTAAAGTAGTTAGAGCTCGAGGAACACCAGTTTTACATTGCAGAATCACATATATACTTGGGAACCTTATAGAAAGGAACGGATTTACCTAAAGCAGTAAGAGTAAGCCCAAGTCGGGGAAGAAAGAGATGGAAGAACTGATGCCGTAGCAGTATAAACCCCTTTCTCCCTTCTTTGCGGAACTACTTCACCGGCTACTTACTTGAGATGAGAGCCCAATTACCCCTTTCGCCGTCAAAAAGATGCTTGTACGCACATTAGCTCAATTGACCCTGACTATCTAGATCAGGTTTCCAGTTTAAAAAAGCTGTGAGAATGACCAAACGGCCTTGAATACCGATCCAAATTGAAATTGTGCGTAAGAATGACCTAACGGCCTTGCATACCGATCCAAATTGAAATTATGCTTCAAATAGATAATTCTATTGGAAAGGCTATGGTAGGAAATTTATAGTGGATTTTCCTTCACACGAATTTATTGGATTTGAAACAAGATTCAACTAGAAGGATAATGAAGCAGCAAAAAGGAAACGCAGCACAAATAGTATTTTTAGTTGGCGGCTTCAAACTACCATCGGATAAAACCAGAGTGGGAGAATAAGCTAAGCTTTCTTTAACGTTAAGTTTACTAGGAACCTTTTCAAAGTTTGAGTTCTGAGAAGATAAACTTCAATCTTAAGAGCTAGGAGTAATCTATTTAACTGAACTGCATCTCGTGCTAACAGCTATGAATGCTAACCCAATCAAGCAATCCCAGCAAGGTTGTAGAGGGAAAGGACGTGAGTTATTATAGCTAGAAGGGCAATGCGCAATCGCTAAACAAGCCACTAAAGCTAAAGCTACTGCTATTGATACGTGCCAAATATAGGTGCTTCCCACTCCTAGTCCTACTCTTCCTCTGCTTTCAGTTAAGTTACAGAAGTACTTAACTAGGATCAACCCAAGAAAATAAAAAATATATATATTTCAGATTTTAATATCCCAAGAAATTATATATATATATATATATATATATATATAAAGGTCCCATCCTAATGAGCCGAGTCATTCAGGTCTCGAATCAACCTCCAAAGGCAAGCCAGATTTCTTAATGATGGTGTGCTCATGAAGATACTTGGACTTCAAAAATATTCTCATAAGTGAAGAGTTTGCGGATCACGTCAATTCTTTGAAAGGAATTTATTTATCAAAGAATTAAAACATAAACTTAGTAAATCATTATGCCTCAATATTGTGCTTAGTACCATCAGTCATCTACAAACCCTAGATATTCAATGGTGTTATATTATCAACCAATTATTATTATTATTTTCATTTTTTGAACTTAAGAATTATTCTAAAAAACATGTGAGTTTAAGAAGTCATAAATCATATTGGTTAATTTATATCTAAAAAAATACAACAGAATTTAACAAAAACAGCACAGTAACCAGTTCCCAAACATTGATT
>Ga0325411_1008080_pt1 | contig 11415 bp, 8 predicted proteins | sample PopdelMetagenome_13_FD_206181 | JGI IMG/M metagenome (GOLD analysis project Ga0325411, IMG submission 206181) | Populus deltoides microbial communities from Bellville, Georgia, United States - Xylem-PdIQD-R4 | ecosystem: Host-associated > Plants > Phyllosphere > Stem > Wood/Secondary xylem...
TCTAAATTGTGTTATTTTCATAGATATTTTTGTGTTATGTTATTTTATTAAACAATTTTTTTTACAATGCTAGGAAAAAAAGATAGAAGAGAACTTTAGTTTTCATACCTCAAGTTGAAGGGCGGTGTTGATATTCCACAGTGCAGTACATCCTCGTTAGAGGTGATAAATAAATGTTTAATTGAGAAACTGTTGGGAAAATATATTGAGTTTTTTATATATATAAAAAACTTAAAATATTTTTCATAAAAAAAGGTACATAAAACTTGAATTTTGTTTTAGAAATTGCTTCAACTGGTTAATTGAGAAACTTTTCGGAAATATATTGAGCTTTTCAAATGGAAAATGAATATTATTAGCATTAGAATTTAAAATATTTTTTTAATATTAAATAAATTTTTAATTGAGAAACTATTAGAAAAATATATTGAGTTTTTAAAAATATTTTTCATAAAAAAACCATAAATGGTATATAAAGCTTGAATTTTGTTTTAAAGGTTGTTGCAACTGGTTAATTGAGAAACTATTAGAAAAATATATTGTGCTTTTCAAATGACATATGAATATTATTGTCGTCATAATTTAAACTATTTTTTTTAATAATAAGTAAACATTTAACAATCATTTTAGGTCAAGAACGTAAATTATTGAATAAAACTTTAAGAATAGCTTTATATTAATTTTTTAACACATTAATTCAACTAAAAATTCTTCTTGATATTATATCACAAATCATCATCTCAATTCCAAGATTTAAATTATTAGATAAAGCTTTAATAATGGTTTTATATTATTTTTTAATGACATCAACCTAAAAATTAATGAATTTAAGCTAAAAAGATCACGAAAATATCCTTAATGAACACTAAAACCTTATCTGAGATATCAAATTTTTGACTGGAATAGTTTTTACAGCACGATTACTAGACACCTTTTACATTTATCACCACCAACATACCTAACAGCCCAGCTAAAAAGTAAAAGCAACAAAATATTGACTCAATATATATATATATAATGAAAAATATATTGAGTTTTTTTTTTTTTTTACACGAAGCAAGCGAGAAAGGGATTACAGCCTGTATGGTATATGAATTTCATTTGGGGGTAGAAGGGAGCAGATTCTGGTTGTTTTTATAGTTTAATCTGCTTTTTAAATTATTTTTTATTTAAAATTTAGTATTTTTTAATAGTTTTGATTTGCTAATATTAAATATATATATATATATATAACATTATTTTAATATATTTTTAATTAAATTTTTCTTTTTCATAAGAACTCTACATTGCATAAAATCAATAAAATTAAGAATTTTTTTTTATATATATTTTTGCTTGTCATCCGTTTCCACTTTTTAATGGTACTTCTCAATATAAAGGATGAAAAAATAGATTGATTAGAAAATAAAAAACTTTTGGGGATGGCCTTTTCGCAGTCAAAGGGATGATAATTGTTGTATCATGAATATAATTCCTACATGCATATTGCCGTCAATTATTCCAGTGATTTGGATCAATTACTGCACCCTTAATTGGAAGCAGATTGCTAGCTAGCAAGCTAGAATCTAAGGCCTTTCTTTAAACTCGAATGGCGAAGGCTATATCTGCTTTTACTTAGAATTTTTTCCCTCAACTCTCCATAATGATTACGATAATTCGAGCCTTTTGTAGTGAAATTAGCTTTATTTATTTTTTTTTATTAATTTTGGAAACAGTATCCTCGATTCCCTCCAAATGATCGATCCCATATTTACCTATTGTGTTTCGATGAGAAATTTTATGGTAATTGAGGAGCAATTACTAATTGAACAAAAATATATATATTTAAATAATTTTGACACCCGAATCAAACTGAGTTTAAAGCTTAATTATAGCATGTTTATAAAAATCGAGCCTATATATAATCATTGAATATGAAGTTTTTCTTTATTTTTAAATCTGAAATATTTCTAAATTAATTCTCGTGTATTTAAATTATATCAACATATGCGATGCCATCAAAGTAAATTGTTTTATCTTATACACTAAAAATATTATTATCATTTATCTATTATTGTTTAATAATAATATTAAATAACTTCTTATAATTTAAATATTTTTTTTCAAATTCAAAGAAACAATTAATGTAACCCGTAACATATTTGCATGCTAGTAAGTTAGTATTGTTTAGCTAAGATTGTGTTAGTTTTTGTAATTCAATCGTATTTTTAAAAAGTTTTGATTTTTTTTATTTTAAATTAATTTTTTATATGTTTTTAGATCGTTTTGATATACTAGTATTAAAAATAAATTAAAAAAATATTATTTTAATATATTTCAAATAAAAAATATTTTAAAAAGCAATCTAAGACACGCTTTAAATCATAATATAGAATAGGTCTTTATAATAAATATATCACCATTGAATTTATATTCGTCAATGGCACACATTTTCCACATTGAGTAAAGAAATGTGGTGGTGCAAAATTTTTGGCAAGTTTAGCATTATTTTGTATACTTAAGGCACCTCCTTCATATTAAAGAAACCTGCATCTACTTTACCAAAATCAAGCAACAGATTCTCACCAAAGCTTAGTATTCCAACTGTTATAAATCTTTCCATTTATTGCAGATACAATTCTGCCAGAATTATAGCAAATGTTCATATGCAAATCTTTCCATTTACTGCAGATATTATTCTGCCAGAATTATAGCAAATGTCCATATGTATTCATTGCCGAAAGCAGACTTTTCTCTTGTATATATTCTACTCAACATTATAATGAAATTGTGTGGTTTTTCCATTAATTCTGTGAGCAGTTGTTTGACCTTTTATGGTATCAAAGTCAAATTCTCTCATGAGCAAACAGATCCTTCTCTAAAAGTGTCAGCCTCTACAGATCAAACAACTGGAACCCACCCAAACACTCACCCTATCTCCTCCACCGAAAATGCACTCATTGCTCTCACCATCACAACACAAATCAATGAGAAACTGACGTCGTCCACCTTTCCTCGATGGAGAGCACAATTTGAAGCCCTCCTCATTGGATATAATCTTTTTGACTACGTTCATGGCATTTCCCAATGTCCCTCCCCAGCTGGCACTTCTCTTATTGAGTTGAACAAAACTCATTGGGTTCGTCAGGATAAATTAATCCTGAGCGCTATTATGGCTTCTACCTCGTCCACCATCGCCCCTCTCATCGCTAGTTCCAAAACTTCCCATGAGGCTTGGAAAAAACTTCATCACATGTATGCCAGTAAATCCAGAACTCGTGTCATGCAACTCAAGGAAGAACTTACCTTGATTCAGTGAGGAAATCGCTCCATTCATGCTTATCTGCAGGCTATGAAAGCCCTTGCCGATGAGATTGCACTCATCGATCATCTAATATCTGATGATGATATTACCCTTTACATTCTTAATGGACTAGGTGCTGATTTCAGAGAAATTGCTGCCCCAATTCGGGCACGGGAAACATCTCTGACTCTCGAAGAGCTTCATGACATTCTTGTGGGGCATGATAGCTACCTGCGGCGTCTGGAATCTTCAACCCAGCAGCTTGTTGCCTCTGCAAATTCTTCTCACCATCACCGACAGCACAGTGGCTCTTATGGTGGGTCTTATCCAAAGGGCTCTTATAAACCAAATGGGCACACTCGTTCTCAAAATTTCAGTAAAATTCCTCAAGGCCCATTCAAAGACAATCGGAGGCCTTCCACAACCAGGTACCCTCAAAGGCGTTACCAACCAAAATGCCAATTTTATGACCACATGGGCCATACAGCTAAGTCTTGCCCATAACTTCATCGATCAGAAGTAAGAGCCAACTGCACATCTGCCCCTCAACCAGCAGATCAGAAATGGCTTCTTGATTCTGCCGCTTTCCATAACATTACTGGTGACTTGAAGAATTTATCTATTCACTCTGAGTATGATGACACTGATGAAGTTGTTATTGGTGATGGGTCAAGTTTGGTAGTCTCCCATATTGATTTCTTGACTTTAAAATCACCAAAACGGATATTTATACTTCGTGACACTCTTTGCGTTCCTAATATTTGCAAAAATTTAATTTTTGTTCATCACTTCGCCTCTCAAAATAATGTTTTTCTTGAGTTTTACCTCTTTTATTTTCTTGTGAAGGATCAGACTACGGGGGCGACATTACTAAGAGGAGCATGTGAAAGCGGCGTTTATCATTTTCCGAACTCACTGGTGGGCTCCAACTCTAAAATTGTTGCAAATGTGCATGAACGAACCTCATTTGACAGGTGGCACAAACGTCTCGGTCATCCGTCCTTCAAAATTGTCAGAAATCTTGTCCATCATTTTTCTCTTCCTATAGCGCACAATAAAATGAACTCTCTATATTCATCATGTTTTATCAATAAAGCCCATCAACTTCCTTTTCGGTCTACCAGTTATTAGAGTCATGCTCCCCTTGATATTATTTATACTGATGTGTGGGGACCTGCCCATTGTGTTGGTCTAGATGGTTCTCGCTACTATTTAATTTTCATTGATCATTACACAAAATATATGTAGTTCTATCCCATTAATGCAAAATCTTGTGTTAAGAGCATCTTTCCTCAATTCAAACAACTTGTTGAGAAACGGTTTTAATCACAAATTAAAAGTCTTTACTCTGACAATGGTGGCGAGTACACAAGTCTTAAACCTTTTCTCTCTCTTCATGGGATTAGTCACTATACCACTGCCCCTCACACACCCCAACAAAATGACGTTTCTGAACGTCAGCATCGCCATCTAGTTGAAACTGGTCTCGCTCTACTACACGATGCTAATCTTCCTCTCTCATATTGGCTACATGCTTTTCATACTGCCACGTATATCATTAATCGTCAACTTACTCCTCTCCTACAAAACAAATCACCATTTAAAAGTCTTTTTGGCCAAAAACCAAATTATCTTAAATTAAAATCTTTTGGGTGTATTTGTTATCCCCTACTCAAACCCTATAACACGCATAAAATTCAGCCCAAGTCCACTCCGTGTGTTTTCATCGGGTATTCTTTAACCTAAAATGCTTACCATTGTCTAGAACCCACAACAAATAGAATCTATCTCTCCAAGCATGTCCTCTTTAATGAGCAACAAACCTTAGCCTCTTTTGGCTCTCATTCGTCTTCGTCCGTGTCCTCCCCTCTGTGTGTTGCCCCGCCCGCATCCTCTGCTTCACCAGTGTTTTCAAAATCTGCCATCGCCGTGGGATCATCTCCTCCAGGTAACCCCTCTTCCTCTCATTCTCTAGTTCTTTTACACTCTTCAAATATTTTTTCTATTTCATCACTGTCAAACCCATGTGCAATTGAGCAAACCTGTGAGCCTGCCTCTTCACCCTTCCCTGCTTCACCGCAAAATCACCCAGCCTCACCAGTGTCTCCTTCATCCCATACTGTGTCTCCCTCAGTTCCCATAACCATAATACCACCACCATCAAATCGGACACACTCCATGACTACCTGATCCCTAAATAACAACTTCAAACCCAAACAAATCAATTCTGTCACCAGACATCCTCTCCCTCAAAGTCTCGAACCAATATGTGTTACCCAGGGTTTGTCCATGCCAAATTGGCGTGAAGCCATGTCTAATGAGCTTACTACTCTTATGAGACATGGCAATTGGGACTTAGTTCCACCCCCAGCTGGTTGCAGGCCCGTCAGTTGTAAGTGGGTTTTTCGTGTCAAACGGACAGCCAATGACACAATCGATCGCTTCAAAGCTCAACTTGTTGCCAAAGGCTTTCACCAACGCCCTGGGATTGATTATAAGGAAACATTTAGTCCTGTTGTAAAACCTGCAACCATTCGGTCTGTGCTCATTGTTGCTGTCATACAAGGTTGGATTTTGAGGCAAATAGATGTTAACAATGCCTTCCTGCATGGTTAGCTTACTGAAACTGTCTATATGAGTCAACCTCTAGGGTTCAAGGATCAGACGAACCCTTATCATGTATGTAAGTTGCGTAAAGCTATCCATGGGCTTAAACAAGCCCCTCGGGCATGGTATTCAATGCTCAAGCATGCTCTTATTCAACTTGGCTTTCATAATTCTAAGTCTGATTCCTCCTTGTTTATTTATCACTGTGGCTCTGTTATATGTTATATGTTGGTATATGTGGATGATCTTGTGCTTACTGGAAATGATTCCAACTTTGTGCAGTCTCTTATTAAGCAGCTTAGTGATCAATTTTCGTTGAAAGATATGGGTCCTCTTAATTATTTTCTGAGCGTGGAAGTTGTCTCCACCTGTGCAGGTTTATTCTTGTCCCAACATAAATATGTCCGTGACTTGTTGTCCAAAACCAGCATGGTTGGTGCCAAGGATATCTCTACCCCCTATCTCCTGGCATATCTTTAAAACTGGATGATGGCACTGCCTCTGTTGATATCACTGAATTCAAACGAGTCTTTGGGAGTCTTCAATATCTCTCCCTCACCCGACCTGATATTTCCTTTGCTGTCAACAAGTTATCTCAATTCATGTACAAGCCAATTACTACACACTGGACAGTAGTTAAACGCCTTCTTCGGTATCTAAAGCAGACTATCTTCCATGGGATTCACATCCAAAAGGCTACTACCTAGCATCTCACAACATACTCTGATGCAGACTGGGCTGGTAACGTCGATGATCGCACCTCCACCTCCGCCTATATCAGCTTCTTGGGACACAATACCATTTCCTGGAGTTCAAAAAAAACAACGTGCTGTTACACATTCATCTACAGAGGCTGAATACCGATCCTTAGCCAATGCAGCACTTGAAACAATGTGGCTGCTTAGTCTTCTTAGTGAACTTGGCTTTCCACTCAAAACGCCACCTTCTCTGCTATGTGACAATCTTGGCGCTACTCATCTCAGTTTTAATCCAGTTCATCACTCCAGAATGAAGCATATTCAGATTGATCTGCACTTTGTGCGAGACTTAGTTCAGCAGGGGTCTCTTCATGTCAAGCATGTTCACACCCAGAATCAACTTGCAAACCTGCTAACCAAACTGTTATCTCGGCAGCGTATCGTGTTTCTCCGATTCAAGATTGGCCGCACTGATGGGACTCCTATCTTACGGGGGCGTATTAAGGAAACCTGCATCAACTCTGCCAAAATCAAGCAACAGATTCTCACCAAAGCTTAGCATTCCAACTGTTACAAATTTTTCCATTTATTGCAGATACAATTCTGCTAGAATTATAGCAAATGTCCATATGCAAATCTTTCCATTTACTGCAGATATTATTCTGCCAGAATTATAGCAAATGTCCATATGTATTCACTGGCGAAAGCAGACTTTTTTGTTGTATATATTCTACTCAACATTATAATAAAATTGTGTGGTTTTTCCATTAATTCTATGAGCAGTTGTTTGATCTTTTACTTCAAACTTCTGTTTTTTTTTTAATGGAGCATTTTAGACTAGATTTTTACTCAACCAAATATTAAAAAGATCATTCATACTTAAACCCACCCTTAAGAAAAGGGAAATTTCCCCTCTGATGGCAACAGCTCCCTTGATTCTTTCACAGTTATCGGCCATGTTCTTGCTTGCCAAGCATGCAAGCGATGAAAAAAACTGGTAGAATCATAACAATGTCAAAAGTTAAAGAGAAGGACAGGTTTTACTCACTCTTCTATGTCACGCACCAAGCTTTCATCATTGCTTTCTCCCCTGTCCATTCGCAGGGCGTCAGAATCTTCAAGTACTGGTGGAAGGTGGAAGGTGGAAGCTTAAAATACAAAAAGAGGCAAGGACGGCTCCTTTCACACGCAAAGGTAAACTCCAGCATATGATATGCATTTTTTTCATTGTTAATAAGGTACAAAATAACAGTCACTTTAAAATGCATGGAGAATTAATTTCTCAGCTAAAAACGAGTTTGTTATTGTTTTACATAGTGATTTAAGAGTTTTTTTTAAAAAAAATTCATTAAAAAAATTTATTTTTAGATTTATTTTACATCAGCATATCAAAATTAAAAAAAAAATATAAAAACATAAATTACTACACCCCAAACAGATTATTAAATTAGTCTCTACAGTTTATTCTTTACCCTTTGATGTTAATTTTTTTTATTTTAATATTAAATAAATTTTTTGTTAAATATCTTTACTATTACTAGCTTTATATGTCAATTTTTTTTTTTGCTGGATTAGTTAATTTTTTGGGGTTAAATATCTTTAAAATTAAGTTGTTTTTCCTTGTTTTTTTCTTTCTTTCATTCACATGGAAGTATTTGTGAGATTCAATGATGGGCATAAAAGAAAATGCATGCATCTAGGGCACTCTGTTTAAAATAGCAGTAATGCTTTCAAGCCAAAATTCAAATGAAATTACCCAGAGACTTCCTTCATCGACTGCTGAATTTCATTTTTGATGATACAACAGGGGTTTGTTTCTTAAATTATTATTGTAGGCTTAATTATAAAAGAATATCATAAATTATCAGTTGAAAGTGTAAATAACTTGTTTAATATTTCATCCATAAATCTCTGTTCTAATGATAATAAGTTTCTTATACTTATAAAAAATTGCGAATTCAAATTCTTTGTCTGAAATATTTATGCTTAAAAAATGTTTGATTACAATATAAGGTTGTCCTGGCTAACTATTGACTAGTAATGTTAATCATTAATTATCACTATAAATTCCTTTTTTTAGATTGTTTTAAAACTCGATTAGACGAGTCAATCTGGGATCCGATCAACATAGGATTTAGATCAATTCAAATTAAAAAAACTAAAAAAAATAGTTGACTCGGTCAAAAATCTAAATTGATCGAGTGATCGAATCTATCCTAATTTGATCCGACCATCATCTTGTTGATTTTTTTTTTATCAAAACAAAAATGTTCTCTTAAAAAAAAACAAATTGTGGACTACAAGTCAAATTTTAAAATTATAGTGAAAAATAAAAACAAATTGTATAAGTCATACTCTATGAAAGTCTTGAATTAAGGTGGTCCTATACCTAACAACAACGGTCAAAAGTTTTAAGCCGAAAAAGATTAAAATGAATACATTTCATCACAATTCTCGTGCAACACCCTTGAGAATACAAGGTTGACAAAAACAATGTTTCCATTCTTGAAATTATGGAATGAGCTGAATCAGGACACGGCGACTGGTGGATGTGCTTTGGTGACCGTCCAAGTATATGAAATAGCATCTCATCTCTGTCCTCACCTGGTCTCTCTCTAGCTATGGTGCCTTATATAACTTCCCCTTAAAGCCCAGAGGTGAAGTCTTTCACATAAAATCCTCTGTCAAGTCTCCACCATGCATGCACTAGGGGTTCCCAGCTCTGATAAAATGGCCGCGTACGGCAAGACTAGTTTATTTGGTTTGAGAATTTTGATGGTGTTGCTGATGGTTGTTGTGACTTCAATCATAATAATTGTGCCGCCGTTCTTGCCACTATTGCCACCGCCACCTCCAATATTTCTCTTTCTGCCAGTTTTGATGATGTCTCTTCTTGTTGCCCTGGCATTCTCTTCAGCATCTAAAAAGTTACCTGACTACACCACCCTTTCCAGTTTAAGCGTTTAATTCATACAAACACATGCATACATGGAAATTAATGTGGTGTTGATGCACTAAAAAGTGTAGGCGATGCAGATGAATCGAAAGTTATATCCTTTAGCATAAGACTCTGTGTTAGGAGAAAATGTACCGTGAAGCTTTTTCTTAATTCTTATTCTTCTCTTCTTTTTCTTCGTTTTTTTTGTAATGATCACTTTAAATATAAGAATTTGAAGCTAATTGTAGTGGATTTTTTTTACCTGATTGAATATTCATAGTTTGATATATTTTTTTATTGAAATCAAGATGTAATCATGATTGCATTTTGCATAATGGCAGGAAGACAGAGAAGGGGAAGAAAAAAACAGTGAAACAACATTCTCACTGTTCTTTAATTATGTCTTTCTTATATATATATATATTTCCTTTCCTGGAAAGCAAGTGGGTTCATCTTGCTGGGGTCCGAGCTGACATGCAAGTGTTGCAAAGGTTACAGGCTGCAGTTACTCAGCTAGCCACCTACCTAGCCAGGCACCGTGTATGTACATGGAAAGATCCTGACAAATGTTCGTCTCTCGGTTTAATGGCTATATGGCCGAGAAGATCCTTGTAGTTTCTATTTCTATTATATATTGAACCTTGTTGTTCCAAAAAAGACATTGGATTTCTAATGTTTTGGTTTTTCGAAAAAATACTTTAGTTTTCTCCCTGGGTTACTAGATTTGAGATTTGTGATAGTTTGATTATTAAAAATATAATATTATATCAAGAATTATATTAAAAAAAAAAAAACTAAAAGAGCTCAATAGATTATGAGATAATTTACTGTGGACTTGTACGGTATAATTACTATTTTGTCATTCTTTATACAAAGGTTTTGCCTAGCTTGCGAGAGTAGAATGATATTTTCCATGGGGCCCAGAGATATATTTTTATATTTTGTCATTCTTCATACAAAGATCTTCAAAGATCTTGGGGAGAATTTCATGGTTTATATTTTTATATACAGTTGAATTATATAGATGTCTTTAAAATCAAAAAATAATAATAATAAAAGGCTAAGAGGTTTTTGTGTAATTTTCATATTTATAAATAGTATATTTGCTTCATTCTCTTTAAAGTCAAGAAAATCAAAGGATGAGTCAAATGATATTTTAGTATTTTTCTCATGGTTATTTTGTTATGTCTTTTGAGGAGCGTGTGATGTCATTCCAAAACCAAAATTTCTCTGCCATTATATTGTCTGAAGTGTTCAGTGGAGTTAGAGCTTATGAGATTGCGCGTGTTACTCAAATCATGGTAATTAGTCAAGTTAACCTTATTTTACTCAAGTTATTATTGTTTAAATAATTTTTTATATTAAAAAATTTGACATGCCTGCAACGGAGCTTGAAAAAAAAAAACATAGTATGAATTAAAATTAAAGTTTTAAAATTAATTTTATATTTATTTCTAAAATGTTATATCATAAATTCAAAGTCCCAATGCAATGAACGCTAATCCTCCCAAAGAAACTTCACTCCGACCACGCCGCTGTGACGCTGCCCTTCAAGGTTTAGACTTTTCCTTCGGCTGCTGCCTCTGTAGATTTTGTCTCAGGCTCCCACCTCATCTTTCTCTAATTAGGATAACCAAAGCCATCTTTCTATATTGGCATGCTGCAGCCAGCTACAAAGTGCTTCTAAATTGAGTAGGAAATTAACGACGATTTCCCCTCCCTAATTAGGGTATTTAGCAAAGATACATGCATACAAAATCATTTTAATTTATATGGGATCAATAATTTGGTAGATCGATGAGCCATGAATTGATTGCATATATTAAAAAAGCAAGAAGGTTGGCTTATTACTTGACAAAATATTGACACCACACTTGAAGGCGAGAATC
>Ga0325411_1008086_pt1 | contig 11412 bp, 8 predicted proteins | sample PopdelMetagenome_13_FD_206181 | JGI IMG/M metagenome (GOLD analysis project Ga0325411, IMG submission 206181) | Populus deltoides microbial communities from Bellville, Georgia, United States - Xylem-PdIQD-R4 | ecosystem: Host-associated > Plants > Phyllosphere > Stem > Wood/Secondary xylem...
AAAAAAAGGATAAAAAGGACTAACCAATTAGTTTTTAAGACTAAAAAGACTATTTAATTCTTCTTGTAAGACTATAAGGACTAACTTATAATTTACTCCAATTTCCGTAATCGTATATATACACGATTACGAAGACACACCTTTTCCCTCTCTCAATCCCTTTACACAACACATACCCACGACACTCCTCCCTCTCTCTCTCTCTCTCTCTCTCTCTGACTTTCCTACTGCATGGCGATCAGGGCTCGATTTCAAAATTAGGGCACGCAATCTCTCTCGATTGATGCGATTGCCACGCGATTAAGATGTAATCTTACACTGATTTTCGATCTTCTTAAATCAATTTGCAAACCATCTGAGTTTTTACACTTTCGATTTGGGGATTTTAGATTTCTAGGGTTTCTTGTTGTTCCTTTTGTTTTCTTTTAGTCATGAAGGGTGGTGGTCAGTCTGACAAGACCAAAGTGGTGGTCCGCCACTTGCCGCCGGGGATTTCTCAGCCGATGTTTGTCGAGCAAATCGATGTTGCTTTCTCTGGCCGCTACAATTGGCTCTCCTATCGTCCTGGCAACAACAGGTTAGGGTTTACATTTTTTTACCTGATTGAGGGTTTTATCTAGCATTCTAGTTTCGTATAGGGTCGTCTAGGGCTTTCTATGTGTTTTGAGGTAGTTTTGCCTCTATTCTTTTATGTTATCCTTGCTCCATGTATGGTAGGGTTTGATTATTACCTCGAATGAAGTTGGATAGACTTGGTAATTTTTTTAACAAGGGGATTGGTTGGGTGCTTAATGGGCAATCAACTGAAATTAGCTAGCTGAATTTTGTAGAACACGAGACTCCTGACTGTTTAGCACATGCCTTTTTTTATCTGGGTTTTTTTTATGTTTAAGAATTTGATGGCTTATGTGCTTGGATTTACCTTGTTTAATTAAACCAGGGAAAACAGGAGAGTGCTAAGTTATCTATCTGCTAATCCTTCAACTTCTGTCATGATCGATTTGTGTTTCTTTCTCCTTGCTCATATTCTGAACTATAAGTAGCTATCAAGTTATAGGCTTCCTTTGTTCGATTGTGAAGGAGTTTCTTTTTCCCCCTAATAGTGGAATGTGGTACAGGTATCTTGTTTTTCTTATTCTTTTGAAAAGAATTAGGTAGTCTGCAATTGAATATAGGTTGTTACTGTTTTTCATATCCCCTCTTTATATGTCTCGGAGAATTGATGAAATATTTGGATTCTTGGAGGGAATTTCAGTTTGCAAATTGTCATGGCATTTCTCTTTTTGACTGTTTTATAGCTTCCTTTTCAAAATTTTATTAGACTTTAGACGGTTGTATTATTGCTTTTCTAAAGAGTTGATTCTCGGTGAAAGTTCAACCCTTTCTTCAAGTCACTGATTTCTATAATCAAATTATGACACGTGAAGATAGACAGTTTCAACCCATATTCATGTTTTGAGTGAACTGTGTGATTGATAGTATTTCCTTCTGATTATTTCTTAAAATTGTTTCCCAGCCAGAAGCATCAATCATATTCTAGAGCCTATATTGATTTCAAAAGGCCTGAGGATGTTATCGACTTTGCTGAGTTCTTTAATGGCCATGTATTTGTTAATGAGAAAGGTAAATCTTTAATACACTAATCATGCTACCACATATAAATATTTTTGTATTTAAACCACGGTCTTTCATTGCAGGATCTGATGTAAGATAATCTTTTTAACTTATTATTCCATGTATTTTTAGGCACTCAGTTTAAAGCTATTGTTGAGTATTCTCCTTCACAGCGCGTCCCAAAACAGTGGTCTAAGAAGGATGGTCGGGAAGGCACCATATCAAAAGGTATTTGATTTCTTTTTTTGTGGAATCAAATTGATGAATTTTTGTTGATATGAAATTGACATTTCATCATTTTGATATTTGTAAATGCAATCATTTCCTTGTTGACATCTAGATCCTGAGTATTTGGAGTTCCTTGAATTAATTGCAAAGCCTGTCGAGAATCTTCCCAGTGCTGAAATACAACTGGAGAGAAGAGAAGCAGAAAGAGCTGGTTAGTCACAAAGATCTTGAAAGGCAGCGTTTTGAAATAATCGTACTAGAAATAGGGGGAATGCATGATTGGATTGTCTGGATTGGAGTTCATTTTTCGTTTAGTCTTGCTTGATATTTTCCCATGATGTATATACAGGTGCTGCAAAAGATGCTCCCATTGTCACACCTTTAATGGAATTTGTTCGACAGAAAAGAGTTGCTAAGAATGGACCTCGGGTATTGTTTGAAATTGAATATTTGTGACTGAGAGATGCAAATATTGTCAATTAACTTAAGCAGCTTTTTTGTTTTTTTCATTTTATATGTTATTGTGAATAGCTTTAGTGTTGGTGAATTCAGGACAGTCTTTTGTTAATTACTGTATATTAATTTGCAATGAATGCATTTAGCATGTACAATCGCTTCAATTGGGCAATTATTCTTTTTCTTGGATGTTATGTAGCAACACCTTTTCATAAAAAAAATCTTAACATAACTGTAGCACAAGCTCAAAAAATGGCCTCCCATGAACTTTGGGTTTTCTAGTTTTCTTTCACAATTATTTGCACTGGGAAATAAGACTGCCAGCTACAATTTTAGTCCTTGCGTTAGTTCAGATGCTAATAATAAAAATATGTACCTTTTAAACTCTTCTCTGTAGTTATTAATAAAGGGTACGGTGAGAATAACTTAAATCTGGAATTTACTTGCAGTAAGAATAACTTTCTTTTGTAGTGCACTGCACACATGTCTTTGCTCATTTCATGGTTTAATATGTATTTAAAGTCTTGACACTGATATTCAATTTTGATGTATTTTCCTTGATTGTGTGGCTGTTTTCTTTGCATGATTTTTTTTGTTTTACTGGTTATCTTATATGTAACCATAACAATTTCATAAAGTAATTCTGATTTTGGTGACAGAGGATATTGTCCAATGGGAAACTGAGCAGAAGGGCTGGTGGCAGTGGAAGTCCTAGTTCATCCTCATTGAAACGAGGTTCTGAGAAGAAGAGAATTTCAACAACAATGGTACATGTTTATATTTATTCCTGAAGTCACATAGGGGAATGTGTTTGTGAAGTTATTTTACTAGCTTGCATGTTTTCTGTGATTTACTTGATTTTGTTTCAATGGAACTTTGAGCCTGGTATAATCTGCATCCCTGGCAGTGCTTGATAAATTATTAAACGGGGCCTGATGATTGAAACAAGCGTTGCAAGTGGTTGAAGCTTAAATTATTCAGTGTAGTGGTGTTCTGAAGATGGAAAACATTTAATGTCTTGTTTCTTTAGTATTTGTTGAGGTATTGTTCTAAATTACCCTGCAAGTTGTAGATAGTGCCTTAAATCTATCTTGAGGTTACTCTGCATGTTGGGATCATGTGTTCGCCAGAAATGGTAAAATGCGAGGAATACAGAAATATTGTACATTAACATTGTACATCAGAAAAGGTGAAAACATTGTACTTTGTGCTTGTTTTCTAGATCCAAACCATGAATTGTATTTGAAGATTTATGTTTTCTATTAGAAAACATCTTGGTGTTAATTACCTGTCAATAGGAAATACAAGCCTGTTAGAATTTTTTGGGTTGGTGCTTGCTTGGATCTTGTTATTTTATTCATTGAAGGATTCCATTTCCATATTGTTGCATAGCCCTACCTTTGACCCTCACCTGCATATTTAAGTTTGTTTAACCATTTAGAAACCATAATTAGTGAATGTTGAGATGCAATATTTTTGGAAATTATTAATTGTTTCCCCTGCCCAATGGGCAGTATGTTTTAAGGGACACTGCAAAAAGCTCAAGTGGAAAAGACAAATCAACTTATGTGCACGTTCCCAAGCGAGATGATCAGCAACTTTCTAATGCTGTAACTTTGGGTTCTGGGTCTGGGACTGCAGTATTAGAAGATGAAAGCGGTATGATGAGAAACTTAATTCTTAGCTTTTCAAGGATGCTTAAACTGAATACTATGTTCTTGCCTGTTTTATGGTCTTAATACTGTATGCTATTACAAATTGCATTCAGCTTCTTCACTATTTGAGGGAATGCATTAGCACTTGTTTCATTTTTTTGGTGAAAGCACCCTTCATTCTCCTTTTTATAAAGTTGTAAATTCGTGTTCTTAATTTTTATGAATAAATCTTGTTTCTTATAAGAAGAAAAAGCTGCAGGCTATCTTGCATCTCTTCCCAGAAGAGAGATGCATTGACATGTTCCCTATACTTGTCTGAGATTGTTGACTCGCGGTTTGCTCCATTATTGATATTTTAAGTACCTTCATCTCATAATTAATAGGAAGGAAGTGAAGAATGCTGGGTTCTATAGATATTTAAATGAGCCTTTTTTTCTTAGAATCCATGTGTATTTTATTTTTATCCTTTTGTTTCAATATACTTATACTCCCAGCACTTTCATCGAGCATGGCCTGTTACTAATGTTTTTATTTCAGTAGTTTCTGGAATTACTGATTCTGGGAAGAAGAAAATCCTGCTTCTGAAAGGGAAGGAGAAGGAAATCTCACTGGTGAGCCTTCCATTTCTCTTGTCCTCCCTCATTAGTGATTCAATTGGCAGAGTTACCTTAGCACACTGTGAATGGAGAAAGCTTGTTTAATGTTCTCAATGCCCCTTGGAAATGCATCACAAGAGGGAAAGTTGCAGGATAAGGGAGATGTATTTGAGGAATTGTAATATGCAACTGGATAGTACCTTTTCTCACTCCTTCATCCCCTCTCTTTAATGTCTTGTAACCTGGAAAATGATGCAAGAAAGAGGAAGGAAATTTTGCTTAAATAGAAGGGTGCAAAAGGTAAGCTAATGCAAAAATTCTAGTGAAGATACTAAATACATAGACAGACAGTAGGGCATGATTTTTCTGTACAATCTCGTGTTAGTGGGGACCCTTCTTAGATGGATGTTCTGCAACTAATTTGTCTGCTGTTGGCTTGTGCCAAATGAAGTGGCACAGAATAATATCTTGGTTGCTCTTGATTGAAATAATTATGCTTAACCGGTGCTGATTGGAATGCTGTTAACTAATATTTTTTCCCATATCCTGACTGAGAGATTAGCCTTGAAATGTGTTTGTTATCTGTTATTAACCATAATTCATGCTTAGTTATGTTTGGTTGTTAAATTACTCTTTGCCCGTTTTGTCATTTGTTTTATCATGATTACCATGAGATACCTTAGTTATTTTTGAAACCATGTTTCTAATGGTTATTGATTCTGCAGGTTACTGGCACCATGTCTCAGCAACAGAGCTTATCATCTTCAGATAGAAATATAATTAGTTCGACTGCTCTAAAGAGCCAGCGGCGTGAAACCAGTGGAAGGATGATCAGAAGCATACTGTTAAACAAGGATTCACGTCATATTCGATCCTCTGGAGTCCATTCTGAGCCACAGATGCAAACCTCGAATCTAGAGAAGGAAAAACGTCCTCCTCGGCCTCCACATGCACAGTTGGGTTTGAAGGATGCAAATGGAACACCAGATGACAAGGTTGTTGGGAATGATTTGCATGGTTTTCCAAATGAGAAGCAGGAAAAGCGCACCAGAAATAAGGATAGACCTGATCGTGGAGTGTGGACTCCTCTCCGCAGATCAGATGGATCCTATGCAAGTGATGAATCCTTGTCATCATCTGCAAGTCAATCCACACAGTCGGTGTTTGATTCTTCACAAGGTAAGCCATTATTCATCTTCAGCCTAAATATGTTCATAGCTGTGATATTGGAGACATTTGAGTTCCTTGCAATTGCGTTTTAAATTCAAATGATTGCTTATTCCACTTGCAGAATACAAGCATATGACAACACATGAAATAATAAAAAAAAAACCTTAACCAGTTTGAAGATGAAACAACTCTCGGCTGCAGGATGTTTTACCCTCAAGTGACTTGTTTTAATAACTTTTGTCTTTAATCTCCTAGGAAACCATGGTGATGTAAAAGTTGACTCCTTGAATTTAAGGAGTGGAGAAGTAAAAGTTCTTGGAAGTGGGCGAAGTAATCATTCTTCTTTAGATAATGGTTAGTGTTTTTTTTGTTTGTCATTCAACTTATATGTTGCTTCAGCATTTATAATGGCAATTCACGTGTGTTAATCATGAATATGAGTTACATGTTTCAACTTGGATGCTTGATTTTATGTAGGATCACATAAACATTTTGGTCGTCGGGGACCATCACATATTGTGAGGGATGCTGATGGCTCCACTGTTGAGGCAAAAACTCCTAAAAGAGGTGGTTCTTCTGGTTATGGGTCCCATGAGGTGCTTACACTTAATTTTTGGATGTTAAACTTTACCTCCTTTTTTTTTTTTTGCTTTTCTTTCTTTTTTACTGATATCTTGAAGGTTTGCTCCCTGGATTCACAGAAGCAAGTCTGGGTTCAAAAGTCTACTGGTTCTTAGTGTTTTGATATGGTAAGTCTCTATTGTTTTTCCCTGTAAATGTTTGCTACTTTTTTTTTAACTAAAGAACATTTACGATAAGTCCAGTGGCCTTTCTTTTTTTATCCTAAATCTTGTGCCCTTCCTGTTGCCTTTTTATATGCTTAGAATGAAACTGACTGGAGGAAAGTTGGAGGGTTGGGGGTTGTGCGGGTAGGCCACAATATTAGCGCTTCCTTACATCACTTCCTCTTTCTTGTTATCTCTTCCTTTTCCTTCCCTCTTTTGAGCCAGCATCCTCCTAGTCCCTAATGATGAGCTTGACCATTCAGCCAATGATTACCAACATTTGGATGGTTTGATAACCGGTACTCTGACACATGAAGGGATGGGCTTTGGGCTTCTAAAATTATATTGTACATGCATTAGGGTTGTCAATGGCAACTAAGCTTGTTGACCGTGACCATAAACAAATCTGTATGCATCTTGATCGTAATAATTGTGTATTAGATAATAGATCTAAATTCATCACCATTCTAAATTTAAATTCAGTGGTCAACTACATCTGTTTCATTCATTAAATAGCAGCCTTTTGCTTGAGTTGATGGATATCATGTTGATTTCTGGTTAAGGCTTTTTGGCGAGTTGATGATGTTTTACTGTCTTGCATTACTTCTGCAGTGGAATGTGTAGTCTCTGTGAAATTTTGGAGCATGCAGTTGCTGTATGCTGGCGGCTGTCCCTTTTTGTTATACAGATGATCAGGCTTGAAGTATCGGCAGTGGAGAAGGTTTTTCTTTGGGAAACCTAGAAGAAAATTCAAAGTTGACATCAATGATGCAGGTATTGATGTAATTAATACTTGGGTTTGGTGAAATCCCGATCTTAGTCAAAGACAGCTCGGAATAGGAGAAAAGGAAGGAGAAAAAAGATATCATTGTTATAATCGTACATAAGACCACAGTTTTTGCCAGGGCATCTATCCCTTTACTGGGTTCTACTCAACGGAGCAGCCATTTGTGTCCTCATTCTTGCCATTGACTGACTGGATATTGGGATATTCTCTACTTCTATAGGTGGATTCCCGTGGTTAAACTGTGTATATATCACAGCAAAGTGTTGCTACCTTGATTCCTTTAGTTGTTATATGTATGTCTCGTTAAGCAGTCTGCCACACGCGGTTTCGTGAGTTAGGGCTACCTATACTGGGTTCTTGTCGAAGTGTAGAAGGTGTGGGTCTTTTGCAAAGCTTGGTATTGTTGTGGATGGCTTTGACTGATGATAGGATTTTAAAAGCGTGGATGAATATTGTAATTGGTAGGAACTAATCGGTCTGTGTTGTATGGCTGAAATGGGAAATTGCCTTGTTACAACACACGGTGATGGATTGTGGTGGGTTTGGTTTAGCATTTCACAAAAAAAAAAAAAACTCTGCATCACATGGATGGTGAATTTGCTGTGTTTTCATTTTAACATTTCTTAAGCCCCAACGCGAGCTCTGACATGGTCACTGCATATTTGCCTGTTTGACGTGGGACTTCTCTTTACAAAACCCATCCCAGGTCTCTCTCTCTCTCTCTGGTACTTGTTTTTGTGGTTTCTTGCATTTAGTAGCTGCATTTCTTTGTGAGTTATGATGCCTAGAACAAGAATTAACAGACTCTGAATCTAGCTTCCAGCCTCTCTGTGTCACGGATAGCTCTTTAATTTGAAACCTGGGCACCTTAATGAAACATCAATGGCTGCTTCTGTTTTAATAAATAATGATGAATTTGATCTATAATGATTAGTGTGCTTGGAAACCCCTAGATTAAATCCACGGTGAAAGGATGTTCTATGATATAATTTATTGAAATTCAATATAGCCTGTTTAAACTTTGTATAAATAATGTGTTTGAATTTGAGAAATATGGTTCAGCGAATGTAAAGGGCATGGTATATATCTTTAACCTGAAAATTTATGGATTGTTTTTTTTACAAGTTTGGATTGGAATTATTTAGAAAAGTATTGTAGAATTTTAATGTATGATTTTACGGAAGAGAATGTAATTTGAGGACAATTTGTATTATAAATAGGGATAGAAGTTTCAATGAATTAATTAAAAATATGGACAATTTAAGTAGATAAAATAAAAAAAAACATGGATTTTGATGTAAAAGTTACTTGTAGGCTAGTTTTATAATATTAGTATAAATTTTAATCTGTTTGTTGGATTAAATTGAAATTTTATGAATAATCTTTTGATATGTCACTCACTTTATCTTATTATTTTTAAAATACTATAAAGAAAAACCATCACTTCAAATAACTTAGATTAAATTTTCCGTGCCACTGTTTAGAAACTTGTTTTACGCTATATGTATACCTTTTCAACTTACAAATATTATTCTTTTGTCTAGGATACACACACACACACACATCTTCTTCTAGATCATAATTTAGAAAATCATTTGTATTTATCTATAAAATCATCAGGAAAATATTTTCTTTTAAAAATTCATTTGCAATCAATAATTTTTGCACCTGGAGGCAAATCAATAATCTCTTAAGTTTGATTTTGTAAAAGCAAATCAATTTCAATTGCTTATGTCCAAAACAAAGGATCATAAAAAGAGATAGTTTTAGAGTAGATTATTTAATCTTTATTTACTAGGTAAGTAAAAAAGTTCATTTTTAAAAAAAGTTTATTTTCTGTCTCTTACTCCTTCTCACTTTCTCAATGTGAGTTTTATTAATTTTATTATTATTAACAGATGCATGAGAAATTTTTTCTTTTAATGGATAAATTTGTTTAAAGAATTTTGCATTTTTTGCTTTAATAATAGTATTGCAATCTAGCACATTATTTTTTAAAACTAGAAACATATGCACCATTATTTTTAGCATAATCAATAAACATATAATCAGAAGTTTTTGAAATTATCTTCTTTTTTTTTCCGGGTAACATAACCTTAGCTAGACATCCCCGTACTTTTAGATAATTTAAATTGGTAGAATAACCTTTCCATAATTTATAAGGTGTTAAACCAATTTTCTTATAAGTAATTCTATTTTATAAATGACATGAAGATAAAATAGCTTCACTTCATAAATTATTAGGTGTTGAAGAACTAAATAGCATAACATTCACCATTTCTTTTAAAGTTTTATTTTTTCTTTTAGCTACCCCATTAGACTTGGGTGAATAAAATAGAGTAACTTCATGTATTATACCTTTCTTTTCATAATAGTAATTCATTATAACATACTCACCTCCTTTATCTGATCTAAATCTTTTGATTTTTTTTATTTAGTTGATTTTTTACTTCTGCTTTATATGATAAGAACATGTTATAAGTTTTATCTTTACTTCTAAGCAAATAAAGTTTTGTATATCTTAAAAAATTATCTATAAATGTCACATAATATTTCTTATCTTCTCTTATCATAATTTGCTTTAAATCTCCTTAAGTCCGTGTGTATTAAACTAAGTAATTTAGTTTCTCTTTTAACAGATACATATGTTTTCTTAGTAATTTTAGCTTCAACACATATTTCATATTTATTCATAGATGAATAATTTAAGTTAGAAATTAAACCAAGAGAATTCATTTTCTTAAGATAAAATAAACTAACATGTCTTAATCTAGCATGTCATAAATCAATAGAGTCAAACAAGCAAGCAGAGAAAGATGCATTTTCATTCATTTTATTAGCAACATTGAGTACAAAAAGTCTATGGTTACATTATCTTTTTTCCATAAATATATTATTCTTAGTCATTATAATCTTGTTAGATTGAAATGACACTTTGGTCCTAAATTTTTCTAATAAAAACACAAAGATCAAATTTGCTCTTATATTAGGGACATGAAAGACCTCATTCAAAGTCGGTGAATTACATATAGAATTTTCCATCGGTATTTGTACTATCATTCCGTTGGTAATTAATTTACCAACGGAATCATCGACGAAAATGCTCTGTCGATGACTCTTTCGTTAGTAAATCCATTGGTAATAAAAAAATATTATTACCAATGGATATACTGATGGAAAAGGCGCGCAAAAAAAATTATCCGCTTCATTCCGTTGGTATTTCCCTCGGAAAAATACTGTATGTAATTTCGTCGGTAATTATTTAAAAATATTTTAAAAAAATCCATTTTACAAAACTATAAAATAATTAAATTGCTATAAACCAACACTCTATAATACTAAAAACGCTAGGAAAAAAGAAGAAGAAAATCATATGAAAAAAAATCATACAATAATATTCATACAATTATTAAGAACAAAAACAATTAAAAATAAAATAAAATAACAAATATAGTGAAAAAACACGGAAAAAAGAAGAAAAAAGAAAAAATCTTACCTTAATGTGGTTGCAAGTGAATCCAATAAGAGAAAAAAATTCGTAAAGTATATTAATTATAAAAAACTAAGAAGAAAAAAGAAGAAAGGAGAAGAATACATACCTGAGCATGGAGGAGAAGAGAAGGAGTTAAGAAGAGAAGAGAAAGAAATGGATATTGATGTTTTTTACATATGGGGAAGAAGAAGAAGAAGAAATGAGCCCCGTCTGTTGTGAAATTAGGGATTAATTCTAGGTTTTTTATTGGGACGTTTTACCGACAGATAATTAAATATTAATATTTTTAATCATTCTGTCGGTGATTCCGTTTGTACTATTTAATTTAAATTTTTAATTTAATCAAAATTTTTCTGAAACCGCCAAATATCACCAACGAATTTTCAATCCGTCAGGGATTCCGTCTGTAATATTTAATTTAAAATTTTAATTTAATCGAATTTTTTCTGAAAACTGCCAAATAACACTGACGACTTTTTAATCCGTCAGTGATTTTGTCTGTAAAGAACAGTAATTAACGGTGCAATTGAAAAGTGAATAGTTCCAGAGCTCTCTGGAAAATACCGACATGATTTTTCGTTGGTGATTCCCTTTGTAATTGACATGATGAACAATGTTCACATTTTAC
>Ga0325411_1008087_pt1 | contig 11411 bp, 9 predicted proteins | sample PopdelMetagenome_13_FD_206181 | JGI IMG/M metagenome (GOLD analysis project Ga0325411, IMG submission 206181) | Populus deltoides microbial communities from Bellville, Georgia, United States - Xylem-PdIQD-R4 | ecosystem: Host-associated > Plants > Phyllosphere > Stem > Wood/Secondary xylem...
AACAAAAATCTTGTTTTCTTCCAATAAAAGCCCCATCATCTATGTTTTCATATATTGAGCACATAAAAAGAAAGGTTTATTAATATTTTGTTTAAAAGGTATTGAGCAGATATATAAATTTAATGAGAGTTTGTTTACTTGGATAGATTAATGGAAGTTAAATGATGAATGCCTTGCTTTGTGGAACTTGCAAATTGTTTTTCTATTTTAACGCTTTGATTACTAGGGACTAGTAATAAGCTGGTTGGGGGGTGTGATTAGTTCTTAAAAGTGCATTTTTATCAAGGTTTTATATCATCATTTTGCACTTGAAGTATCAATAACTCCTTAACTAGAGCATGTTTTTTCATAACAGATCTGATAATATAAGATAGCCTTAATTTATGGTAAATGTTTATTTTAAATGCAAGCATATCTCACAATTCAAAGGATTAATTGATGTGATTAAATATTGAAAGTGAAAGGACAAAGAAACGACTAAGCTTAGAAAGGAGATGCCGATTCAATTCAAATTGGAACACTATTCAGTTATTGGGTCATATATGGAGCTGTAGATCTTGGATTTCAGCTTAATTTATATGGATGGAAAACTAAGAAATAGGCCTACAATGTTCATGAATATTGTAAGACCCAAATCTGCCATTTTCAAATTCAAAGTTTGGCCACAAAAGAGAAGTCAGAATTTGTCCTGTAATCTGGTATCAGAGCATCAGTTGCGATTTAAGGCAGGAGCCAAAAACAAAAGAAAGGCTTGCTAGAATTGAGGTTGATAAGCTTAATTATGGCTGGAGATAAAGAAGATTTGCCAAGAGGGTTAAGTTTGGAATAGGCACGGGTTATGGGCTTACAACGATCTCATGTTGAGATTCGGGATGAAATGACTGGAATTCGTGAACAGTTGAATACCCTTATGCAAATGATAAAAAGAAATAATTTGCAACCCCAACATAGGCAAGCACAGTGCCACAAAATGATATTATAGAAGCTAACGAAGATCCAAATAGGGATGATGAGGCCGACGATAGGGGCAGACTAAGAAGGCAGAGTTATAATCCTCCTAATGGTCTCAAACTTAAGATTTCACCGTTTAGAGGAAGTAGTTCACCCGAGGAATACTTGGAGTGGATTCAGAAGGTTGAAAAGGTGTTTGAATGATATGAATATTCTGAAGAAAGGAAATGCAAGGTGGCAGCGCTTGAGTTTACAGATTATGCTCTTTTATGGTGGGAAAACTTAAAGCTTCAGAGGAGATGGGATGTAGAAGAGGAGATTACAACGTGGGCAGCTATGAAAAGAGTGATGAAGAAGAGATTTGTTCCTAATTACTATAAACAGGAGCTATACATTAGACTTCAGACTTTACGACAAGGATCTTTGAGCGTGGAAGAGTATGTGAAAGAGTTTGAGTTGCTGTTGATTCGATGTGAATTGATGGAACCCCAAGAGCAAACAATAGCTAGATTTCTTGGGGGTTGAGGAAGGATATAGCTAATGTTGTTTAATTACAACCGTACATCTTCCTTGAGGAAGTTATAAAGCTTGCAACTCAAGTAGAGAGGTAGCAGAAATGAGGAGGTGTCCGAACTAGTGTAACTAGGTCAAGCATGACAAGGGTTGTTTCTACACCTACACGACATAGAGCACACCTAAACGAGATGAGAAGGTGGAGTTTAACAAGAGGAATACCAGTTCTGATTCTTTGAAAGGAAATGAGAAGGTGACAAAACCTCAACATCCTAGGAGGTCTCGGGACATCAAGTGCTTCAAGTGCTTCAGACATGAGCACATTGTTTTGAATGTCCAAATAAAAGGGTGATGATTTTGCATGGGGATCATGGAGAGCTCATCAGTGGAGATGAGGTTGAAACTGAAGATGAAGATAAGGTACAGGTGGCTGAACAAAAAGAAGATTTCGAACCGGTGAAGGGAGATTTGTTGGTTGTGCAACGGGTTTTGAATGCATAAATTGACGTTAGTGATGAGCAATGCGAGAACATCTTTCATACTAGATGTCAGATTTGAGATAAGGTGTATGAGATGATCATTGATAATGGAAGTTGCACTAATGTTTCATCAACTACCTTGGTGGAGAAATTGGGTTTAACTACCATTCCACATCCCAGGCCGTATAGTTTGCGATGGCTGAATGAGAATTGGGAGATTCAGGTGACAAAGCAAGTCCATGTACCTCCATTAAAACCTATCATGACGAGGTTTTATGTGATGTTGCGCCGATATCACCTAGCCATTTATTGCTGGGTCATCCATGGCAGTTTGATAAGGATGTTACCTACAATGGATGAAAGAACACTTATTCTTTTATGCTGAATGGAAAGAAGGTAAACTTGTTACCATTGAGTTCTCAACAGGTTAGAGAGGATCAGTTATGAAGCCAACAAAAGAAGGTGAAATCACGTAAGGGGCTATTGTTAGCCAAAAAAGGAGACATCAAACATGCATTAGCTTCGGTGGGGGTTGTTTTCATGATCTGGGCAAAACAATTACTACAAGTAGAAGGATTGGACTTGCCAAGATAGATTAAGGAATTACTTGAAGAATTTAAAGATGTGTTTCCAGATGAATTACCAAAAGGGTTACCATCTATTTGTGGAATTGAGCATCAAATTGATTTGGTGCTGGGAGCTTCACTTCCTAGGAGACTAGCATAAAAATGTAATCCAGAGGAAATAAAAGAGATTCAAAGGCAGGTTGTTTTCTCAACTACTGTCATGTTGAATTTTCCTAACTATGAAGAGATGTTCAATATTGTATCAGAATATGTAATAAACACTTTTGGCGAAGATTTGAAACTTAATTCAGAGAAATTAAGAATTGTTCTTCCAAATTGATTTTCGAATCATTCACGGCACATCAGTAGATGAAGCCCAAGATGTCTAGGGCTTGAAAGGATGGCATAAACGCTCCTAACAATTTTTCTTTCAGAAACAGAATAAGATATGGTCCTTTATAATAGTTTTTGGATCCATAAAGCTCAAACTTCATCATGTTTTCACGAAAACCAAAACATCATAAAAATCTGTATAACCTTACTTTCAACTACCAATACACTTTAATCAGCAAAAAAAATACAAAATCAATTCAAATCAAAATAAACTTTTAGAATCTCGTTCAACTTTTTTTGATATGATTAATAGGCCAAACATTTACATTAAAGTCATCTCTCTAATACATTTTTTAACACCAAGATTGGTATTTCTTGTGCATGGAATGGGCGCAACTGTAAGCTTTCCCTTTGGTCTCTCTTTCTAGTGTATCTCTCTTATCTTTCTCAATTACTAGGGACTAGCATATAAGAAAAATAAAGTTGTATGATTGAAATGAAAATTTTGAAAAACTAAAAGGACTCAAATATAGAAAAGACACCTCTTAAATAATGCAAAAAGAAAAAAAGGTTTTTTTGCCTTTTTAATTTTGGTTCTTGTTTTTTCAATTGTAACCTATATTTCAATTTCATAATAGCGATCTTCAATTTTATGTACAAATAATCTCTGCTACAATTCATGTATGAGAGCATGCACAAAAAAACATATCCCAACATACAAAAATAAAATAAAATCATTGAAGTGCAAAACATGCTTAAAGGACCAAAACGAAAAACCCCTCAACAATCTCACAAACAATCTAATATGAGAGAATGAACATTGAAAGTTTGTTATTTTAATTTTTTTTAATTCTATTTCTAATTTTTATTTTTATGTTTTATTTTTAATACTAGAGGAAGCAAAGTCCTTTAAGAGTCAGGAACCATAAAAATCTACCTAAATGAATAAACACAAATATTGCACTAGTTAGTTGATACTATAATACTTATCTCTATGAAAGTACATTCATGGTTGGTGCATATATGATTACCAAGATGACATGAAAGCACCAACCACACACACACACACACACATGATATACACTTCTCGTCCAACAATGTTGTTATAAATCCTCCTCCAAATGTTATAAATCCTCCTCCAAATTTTTATATTGTTGAATGGTTTGGGAACTTGGCCATAAAAGAAAAATCAGAATGAAATTGAATTCTAGCCTGTCCCTAATATTTAAATCTATATATAGTATTTAGTATTTTTTTTAAACATGTCACATCAACATTTTGGCAACCACGCCCTTTTTTCTAGAAGGGAAAAGGCTTTTTTGTGTAGTGAGGGGGAAAAGATCTCATGTTAAAAAACCGTCACCACCTAGTATTATGGTCACTAGAAAACCCTAATATCCTAGATCTACTTTGAATAAAATCTAGTGACACAAAGATCCTTTATGGACCAAGTTTTAACAATGAGCCTTAGGGATTCATTTTCCATTAGGTGTGTTATTTAACATTTATCTTTTTATGATTCAATTTATTTTGTTTGATGCCTTTTATCAATATTTTGTACACATTAGTACTTTGACTTGTGTATATACATTCATGGTAAGTAAACAACTTATTCAAAGTTAAGAAATTTACATTACATATAAATAAATCAACTTTCCACCCCTAATCAGCACCTAGAGTAATGATCTGTAATGGTTCATTTACATTAGGAATCGTAGATGAATCACTTTACATTAGGAATCACTGATACATGACTAACCAAAAATGTTTGATTCATTTAAAAAAAGACTTTAATTTTTGAAAATCAAATTACAAGCTGTACATGTTATGCCCAAATTAACATCCAGAGTAATGACTTATTATAAGTTCATTTACCTTGAACATTTTAGGTGAATAACATATCAAAAATTGAAAATATTATTGGAGGTTAAACAAATACGATTGGGATCAAATGAAGAATTTGTAAAAATATTGAAATGTCTTTTAAAGTGGGTCAAAACCCTTAATGGATTTTGTAACCAAAATACAAATCCCAACATATACATGCATGAATGAACATTGATTTTCTATTATTTGAAACAAAAGACCATGTTAATACATATTGTTGAATACATCTATGTTCATACACAAACATGTTGCAATGCTAAGGACAATGATGAAATGGCCAAGAACAAGAAATAAAATAAGATGTAAAATTAAAGGATTCGACTAGAAACATTAAAGCACAATATCAATTTTATAAAAATTGCTCAATTCCTAAAATCTCATCACAAAACACATCAAAATCAATAATATAATAAAATAATTATTTGAAAGATATTTAGGGTTTGAAATTGAACTTCTAGGGTGGCCAAAAAGGACTGGAAATGGCTAAAATAGTGGCAAGACACCATGAGACAAAAAAACCCCATTATTGACGTGTGGTATCCATGCTCTATTGGTGCTTAATCAGCCATGAAAAGGCCCACATGGTGCGCCACTCATTTATTCTCCTTCATGTGGTGGCAGTGTAGATCAGCACCGGCTGGTGATTGAGATCTAATGCCTTAAAAGTCTGGTACTGTCTAGATTTTCTCTCTCTAGCTGCTCACTTAGAGGTCATTATGTTATGGGCTTTATATGGTTATGTCATACTCAACAAGGGGAGAATAATAGCAGTGGTCTCACCTTGTTTAAAAGTCAAAGGAGAGAGAAATCAAATATAGAAGTTTCAATGATTGTTTTGTCTCTTTCTCTCCTTAACCTGCGATGATTCGTGGTTCACTGGTTTTAATTCATTAAAGGGTTTTGTAGAGGGCTTTGAGATGAAAAGAATGGTAATCGTCTTCATAGAAATGAAGGTTAGAGGTGAGTGGAATCAAGGAGAGAACTTTTGGTTTTAGAGAGAGAAAGATGAGGTTAAGGTGTTTTATGGGATAAAGGTAAGAGAAGATAAATAGTGTTTTTTCTCCAAATTTCAACTCATTTTCTATATATATGAAAAAATTATGGTGGTTTTTAATATGCTTCCTAACCTGAATAAACTAGCAATCTGATATGAAGATGAAGGAAGGTAGGTTTGGTTATATGATTTTTTTTTCTTATAGTGTTTAGGCTAAAAATCACATGATTTGTAATGGAAATGAGGGATAAAATCTAAATGAAACTCTTTGATAAATCAGAGACGCCATAAAGGAACCCTATTATGATAAAGACATCACACTCTTTGTGATTAAGAGTGATAAGCCTGAATTATTCTTCAAACAATTATGATAATGGGAGAACAAGAAAGAAAACTTTCTAAATGAGAAGGTAAAAAGTTTTGTATTTTTCAAAAGTCCACCATATTTGGTCTAGGACATCATTATATACTTGGAACAACCCTTAAAGTCTAGAAAATACCAAAATGACATAATTAAAACCCAAATAAATAACTTTGATCAGAAAACTAAACAAATAATACATATATTGCACACATTTTTTGACTTATAGAACACAAAAAAAAAACAACTATAACTTTTCATAGAAAACTTCAATACATACATAGTTGAACGAACTAAAAAGATGACATTCTAAACTTGCAAAACATTCAGAATATGATTATTTTTCAATGCAATAAGTAGTGAAAATTTAGGCTCAAATTGGCCCATCGACTGACAGCAAACTCAAACTCTCTAAAACTCTCAAATAATGACTCAAGCCTTTGAAAACAAACAAACATATTTGAACCATTTCCACTCAGTTTATAAACCTTCAAACTCATCAAAACCCCAGTCGCATTAATATGATATGTTAAGGTACTATGTAGTTGTTTCGCTTGAGCACTCATATTAGACCATCTAAATACCCATACACATTAAAATAAGCCTCTTCTATGTTAGAATCATGATGCATATCATCACCCTTCAGGTGTGTGAGTTTTCCTTAAATCAGATTCGTCAGCATCTTCCAAGTAAGGTGACAAGTCTTTTACATTAAAAGTAGCTGAAATATTGTACTCGCCAAGAAGGTGAATCTTATAAGCATTATCATTCACGCTTTTGATAACCCAAAATGGTCTATCAACTCTCGGCATTAATTTGGAATTTTGATTGCTTCGGAATATGCCTTTGTAAGATGAATCAAAACAAGATCTCCCGACTCAAATCTGACCATTTTTTTCCCTTTATTAACATGTTTGGCGTAATTTATTATCTTTTCCTCAATATGAGATCGAACATATCCAGGGAGTTTTTTCATCATTTCTGCCTTTTTAACCCTACCCATAGAAGTCCTCTCATTAATCAGAATAGGCACCAGATCAATAGGAATACAAGGGTTAAAACCATACATTAGGATAAGAATCAATGACTAAAAAGAAGTCCATAAATAAAAGGGAACTAGATAACAGAACTCGTACAACAACTTATGGTCTGTGTTGCATTGCCTTATTGAACTTCGATCGATAAGAAATCTTAACCCAACGTTTAACAAAATGTCTGGAAACTCTAGGTAAATTTTTAGTCTGATCTAAATGTCAGGTTGAGATTTACGTCTTTTGTTGTAAAACTAGACAATTAGGAACATCACAACAAAAACCGAGTATGATCATTTTCCATTGCTCGAATCATATCATTCCCTCTCTATTCATGAAGATTCTTCCTCAAATCACCAAAAAGGAAAATTGATGTCATTATCCTTCACAAAATTATTTATGTCCAACCAACAAAACTATTGTGACCGTTACAGATGTACGAGGTCGGGTGATCTCTTAGTCCTCTGTAGGCGTTTGTGGATTCAAGGGCACAAGAAGAAGGATGCCATTTGTTGCTTAAACTGCAGCAGAAAATGCTATTCGGACTGTAGTAGATCAAGGTATGCAACGAGAAGAACTCATGATAAAGGGTCCTGGTCTAGGAAGAGATGCGGCATTAAGAGCTATTCGTACGAGTGGTATACTATTAAGTTTTGTCTGGGATGTAACCCCTATGCCACATAATGGTTGTAGGCCTCCTAAAAAAAGACGTGTATAAGAATAAAAATTGAAGAAATTTCAAGAGAAATAAATAATTCAATGATTTGATAAAAAAAAAGATAGAATATTATTATGGTTCGAGAGAAAGTAAGAATATCTACTCAGACACTACAATGGAAGTGGAAGTGTGTTCAACCCAATTAATAAATCATAGGGTTAGAATTAGTTCTGCATTGTGAGGAATCAAATCATTATCGATTGAATCCTCTACTGAAATTTTAGATTCTAAACTCTCTAGTCCAATAACTAGAGTTGAAGTAGCCACTTCATTAGCCTTTTATCTAAGTTGTAGAAGTTCTTTCCTCGCCAACAATCACCTCTAACAACACTGTATTAAAGTTATAACCGATAATAATCTTAAATAAGCATGCCTTATCATCTACTTACGTATATATTTTTGAATAATAAGCACTACTGATCTTTTTTATTTTTCATATTTTCAGTGCTGAACAAAAGCTCTCCATTCTTCATGTTCTTTATTTGTTTAAATAAACCTTTGCAATTCATTCATCCCCATGCTTCTCATTTGGCTTTAATTCAACCTCTACGACAACATTTCATTGCACCCTACTAGCTTGCCTTTGTTGGGGTTAAAAATTGTTTCTTTGCATCATTTGCAGGACGGCATCTGATACAATCCAGGCAAGGTCAATTCCAAATTTTGATGTAAAAGGTGCAACTATCCAGTTTTACGGTAATATTCATAACTCCCAATCCGACCATTGGATCGGGCTGAACTTTTACATGGAGTCTTCTTACATGTTGTCCTACCTTGGTTTAAAATTTCAGGTCAATCGAAGTTCAAAAAGGCATTGAAACATGGGTTAACAGAGGCTGTATGATTTTGTTATTTACTTCCTTTTAACTTGTGGACTTTCTATTTGGCTAGGATTTTTTTCCTAAAAGGATGTGGCAGCTTATTTTGGAAATCTACTAATTCTATAAAGTTCTTTAATGGGCTGCAACATTGTTTCCAAGTATGGCAAGAATTTATAATTATTTCAAAATCCTTTTCTTACAAGGATTCTTTATTCATCTTAGCTACAAAAAGGAAAGAAGACTTCAAAATAAATTCTACATTCATATCAGATTTCCTAGTCTATTTAGAACTTCTTAATGGTGACAAATCTGATTTTAGCATATGTAGGATGGTAATTTTTTTATTTGTATTATTGTTTTTTTAGTCTTTGGGTTATTATTACTTATTTGGGTCAATTATAAGTGGGCATCATATAAGTCCACCTAAGGGGGACATCATTTGGGTTATTATTTTTCATTTCTTGTTGTTTCTGCAAAAATTCCTTAGCGTTCAATTTCTGCTTCTCCTTGAATTTGTGGCATATATAAAAAATAAATTGTTATTTCATTCTGTTATTGTTCAAAATATATTAGCAGCATCAAAAACAAAAAAAAAGAGAGAGAAAAGCAAAAAAAAATAGTTCAAAAAGATGTTTATTGGATTCTACTGCAGAAAACTAAACAAGAGAAAATTGGATCAAATCAAGTCGAAATTAGCTCAAATTTGATACTCTAATTACGGGGGTCCTAATCGCACCACATATCAAATTTGTGGTCAATTGGATTTGTTTGCTTTGGTTTTGAATTTCAGGTCTAATCAGGTTTGATTCTTAGCGTTTTTGCGTCAGTATATCAGACCTTATTGTAAATTGCTCAAACTTTATATTCTATCTATTTGGGTTGATATCACACTATATATGAAATTGTAGATCAATGGGCATCATTTAAATTAGGTTCCAGATTCGGACTTAACTTGTCATAACCGAGTCTGTTTTGTGTCGACTTTTGAGATTCGCTTTCTTTCTGTCATTTTTGTTTCTTGCAGTATATATTCAACATATCCAATATATTTGGATGTTGTTTCATCATTTTTTTCTGATCATGAATTCCTGTTATTTATTTTCAAATCTCGTCATGAGATCGTTGCAACCCAATAAGTTGTGCTTGTTCCAAATTGATTCCCCTCATAGCTTCATCTTTTTCTCCAACCATAGTATATCGATTTCTCACGAATCACGCATAAATATGACCAACAATGTCTTTCAACTTAAATAAAAAATTCATTAAAGAATACAAACAACCACCACAATCAACAAGGGAAAACTCATTCCAATCCAGTTCCAAGTCAAAGAAAACAATTAGTTTTAGCCCACAATCTTTGATATTTCTGATCTCAAGTTAGCCACATACAAAGTCTCAAATCAATTCTGAAACCTTGGCTCTAATAAGATGACATGCCTTAGTTTTCTAACCCAAACAAACTAGCAATCTGATATGAAGATGAAGGAAGGTAGGTTTTGTTAGATGATTTTTTTTTCTTATGGTGTTTAGGCTGAAAATCACATGATTTATAATGGAGATGAGGAATAAAGTTTAAATGAAAGTCTTTGATAAGTCATAGAAACCACAAAGGAACTCCTATTACAATAAAGACGGCACACTTTTTTGTGATTAAGAATGATAAATCTAAATTGTTCTTCAACCAATTATGAAAATGAGAGAACATGGAAGAAAACTCTTTAAATGAGAAGTTAAAAAGTTTTATATTAAAAAGACCCTCATATTTGGTCTGAGACATCATTATATACTTGGAACAACCCTTAATGACATAATTGAAATCCAAATAAATAACTTTGTTAAAAAACTAAACAAATAATATATATACTACTACTGCACACATTCTTGACTTATAAAACACTCACATAGACACACACAAAAAATTAAAACAATCATGATGTGCATCATGGGAATTATAATCCATCTTGTAAAGCTAAAACTAATATGCAAGAGGATTCAGATGGTTCAATGACAAGAGCGAGAGCGAAACAACTACAAAGAGCCTTGACGAGTCAAATTGAAATGATTGAAGCTGTGTCGGAGTTAAAAATTAGCAATCAGTTTGAAATTGGTTCAAGGATGTTTATTTGCCTACAATTGGAACTTGGAGATGGGAAAAGCCCTTAATGGTTCTTTTGATGCTGGGCTACTTGAATTTGGGTTGATATGCAAATAAGTGAAGGAATTGATGTTGTTTATGGTCAGAACAGAAAATGAATTTGAACCTGAATTTGAAGTCATCCATTGCATGTGAGAACAAGACTAATCTAGGTGGATTTCAAGTTCAGAACATGTTCTTTCTAGATTGTCCAACCATGATTGCATTGGACTTTTGTGTAACAAGTTATGGTTGTTTTAAATTTGGTCTGTTTATGTTAGAAAGGTCAAAAAACGTGTGTTAGTTAATTTGTCTAGGTTAGTTTGTCAAAATCTATTTTTTGGGCTTGACTTCTGCCATGTTGAATTTTTCCTAACTTTGGAGGGATGTTCCAGTTATAAATATGTTTTAAACTTGGTTAATATTTGAAACTTAATTCACAGAATTACGAGTTGTTCTTCCAAATTAATTTTGTGAAGAACCCTACCTGACTTATTACTCTTCAATCACAAAGAGTGTGGCGTCGAAATCCTAGATTGATCTTTGTGGCGTCCAGATCGACTTATCAAAGTATCATTCTAGTCTATCCCCCATCTTATTTACCTTAAAATCACTATAATCCA
>Ga0325411_1008089_pt1 | contig 11411 bp, 5 predicted proteins | sample PopdelMetagenome_13_FD_206181 | JGI IMG/M metagenome (GOLD analysis project Ga0325411, IMG submission 206181) | Populus deltoides microbial communities from Bellville, Georgia, United States - Xylem-PdIQD-R4 | ecosystem: Host-associated > Plants > Phyllosphere > Stem > Wood/Secondary xylem...
ATGTCCATTATTTCTTTTGGTAACCCAGACGTAATTCTCCTTTTTTAGGGATAAACGTCAATATTTTAGACGAGTCTCCTAATTTTTAGGGACTGATGTTATTTTTAACGTGTCTCCTATTTTTAGGTAAATTTTTCATATTTCATTAACTTAGAAAAATTCTAGCTAGGGGTTTACACAACATGATAAATACACATAACAATCACATCAAATATCCTTATTCATTCTCATTTCATTTGCTATAAGTTATTTTCCTCCTACACATTCTCCAACCTAGACATTAGAGGGTCCTATATTTTAATAGTGGACTTATATAGCCATAAGTCCAGCCCAACTTAAAAATAAATTCTTCAAGGCTTATTGCACCAAACATTGAAAGGCCGATGTTAAATTTAAAGTTTTTTCTATTTAAAAATCTATGAAAATGATTTTATTAGTTTCTTTGGTAGGAGAAGTTATTTAATAATCTTTTGACTTAAGTTGATTTAGAAATAACTAATGAACACATTAGTTTTAATATTAATACTTGAACTATCCATATAGAATTACCAGAAAAATATAATAAAGTAATTAGATTTTAAAAACTCTCATTCAATTTTAAAACATATTCAAATAGTTTTCACTATTAAAAAACTAATTGTCAATCAACTAATTTCATATTTCACATTATCTTTAATCCCCAAAATCAACTCATATTCTTTAAAATTAACTTTTCACCTTTTAAAATCTAACAACCATCAAACTTAAAATCAACTAATGTCTCCAAATTAACTTGTCTCTCTCTCTCTTTCTCTCTCTCTAACCAACATCAATCAACCATGGTATAAGAAAGTGGTTGTGGAGTTTGTCACTGGGTTTGTGACTATGGAATAAGACAACAACAACTACATGATTATAAGATTCATGCTTGATCTCAATAAGTGTGAATGTCATATTTTGATGATCTTTGAAGAATATCCATTTATCAAGAAATATTTTTTAGGATGAGTTTATAGAATTGTAGGATAATTATTTTTATATCAGATAAGCTTTTTCCTGGTTATAATCAAGATTGCCAATTTCATTTTGGTTGGTGTTTTGTTTTTTTTATTGGAAGGATAAATTTTAGTTTTAAAACATTTCGACGTTTCATTTATGGGTCGTGTACTATACATATAATATATATAATTTAAAATATTAATTCAACATAAATGATTTCAATTCAAATCCATAGATAAATTAACTTTAAATTATGCAATACAAACACAATGTCAAGCATCTAAACATGATTTCAAAATTTAAAGCATTCCTAAATGATCAAGACTAAAAAGAACTTAAACTTAAAGTAATTCAACACAAACAACATGCCAAAATATTAAGAAAGTAAAAGGTTTTAATACAAAGAAAACATAAATCAAACATCATCTACATCATTAACATATAGATAAAGATTTTGATCTTGTGGTGTTATGTAGAAAAAGTCATCAACTAGATATTTCAATATATGATCATTTTCACTAAGCTCATCTTCGTCATCAAAATGGATATCTTCATCCTCAAAGTCAAGGTAGACAAAGGTACTTTAATAGTTTACCATTTTAAGTCCTGTATATTAAGAACACTAGATTCTTCAAAAATCTACTCATTTAATAAGTCAATGTTGTCGAGGATAATAAGATCTAAAGCATACATTCTTTTGTTCAGATTCCTGTAAAGTACAAACATGAAAGAAAACAATAACAATATGAATATAAACCACATATATTAGTGATAAATTTATTTAAAAAAATAATTCAAATTTTAATGGATGTAGTAATAATCATTTTTAATATTACTATTAATATGACAATATTAATATTTTACCTTTGTTGAATCCTCAAATTGTAACGAATAAAGACCAAATCCTTTTTAATTTGTATACAAATATGTATGAATATTCCATTGTTCCAAATTTGTTATATAATGAATGAAGTGCTTGATAATTGCATATATGAACAATCTGTCATTTTATTTGTAATTTGAAGGATATTTTTCTACTTGCAATATATACCATCCATAAATTAATAATAATCATGAAATATTTCTGGTATAATTCATAATAAATACCTTTTGTTTTTCTCATTCTTATCTTTTAACTCAACCTTTTGTTTATCTGATATGATGTTAAATGAATTAAGCATTGGACAATAGATGTTGATATTTTTTTGTTGTTATTCATAATTAAAGCTGCAAAACATTGAATGAAATAACTTCTGATGACAATAATAGGGGTTTCTTATTGTACCTTTCATTGTCTTTCAAAATCAACTATTTAAGTTGGAGGGCTATTGAATTTACATACTCTATGGAATAATATAGCACTAATGCAAAATGATACACCAAATTGCTATATGCCGACAAGTCAATAAGTTTTATAAATTCTAAAATTTTATGCTCCATATAACTTATTTTATTCGGAACAGAATGAATGAACTAAACTTGAAACTTGTTCCACTTTGGAATGACTTGAGTTCCCGAGGGAGATGAAATTTGTTCCACTTTGTTTTATTTTTTGAAATGATATGAGGTATACTAGCTATTTTGACCGGAATATAACAAAACTAACAAAACAGACTTATGCTAACCACCATCCTCTAAAATACAAACCGATCACAAACTAACTATTACCTTTTTCTCAGACATCATTAACCTCCACCACACCAAAACCACCATTACAAAATTGGACCAATTATTATTTTTCTTTCAAACATCATCAACCTCCACTAGTACCAAAACTATAACTACAAAACTATACTATCTATTACTTTCCTCTCAAACCATCAACCACAAACTACAATATCCCTCATTAAAATTAAGCCTTTAAATTTCAACAATAACAAAAGAGACCCACGTTTGCTACCATTCTTAAAAAAAAAACCAATCAACAAACCAATTTTCACCTTTCTTACAAACACCATCAACCTCTACTAGTACTAAAACCATCATTACAAATCACCATCTTGTCCATTAAAATTCTTGAGTTTTTATAGAGGTGGATCTTCAATCCCCCCCCATATCAAGCTTTATAACATTTGGAAATAAAAAAACTAGTATATTAAAAAGGAAAAAAATATGAGACAATAAAAAATATCCTTTGACAAATTGACATGCCTAGAAGCAGATTTCTCATATACATATTATCAAATTGGTGGTAAAAAAACATCAACTAGACTAAAATATAAGCCAACCCTTTATTAATGTTTGTATATGAAAGGATAATGAGAAGAGTGAGAACATATATGATATGAGAAATAGAAAAGAGGGAATAAAGAGTCAGATTGATGGCAAACCATGTTGATGTTATCACCATTGATATTCATGTCCCTAACATAGGTGGTTGAGTATGTTTGGTTCAGTTTTAATATTTGATAATGGTTATGGTGGGCATGAGTTAGTTGGTTGTGGTGACAAGTTCAATTTGAAAATGATGGTAATGGTAAAGGGTCAATTTGATGGAGAAGATCATGGATATAATGGCTTGATGGGTGCTGGATTACAAGCTAAGTGATTATAATAATGGATTTAGTTTGGAGAGATGGTGGTGGTGGAGGGTGAGTTTGGTGGAGATAAAAGCTATGATGCTTTGGTGGGTGTTGGACTACAAGTTAGATGGTTGTAATGGTAGGTTGAATTTAGAAAGGATGATGATAGTGAAGGGTTGATTTGTTATAGGAGATGATGATGAAATATTAATTTACTAAAGGAGTGATGAGTTCAATTTAGGTTTCAATTGGGTGGAGAAACAAAAATAGACAAAATGAGCAAGATTGAGAGAGAGAGAGAGACAAAGAAAAGTGAGTATTATATGTTTAAATGGTTATTTTAGGTTTCAATTGGGTGGAGAAATAGAGATAGATAAAGAGAGCAAGAAGGAGAGAAATAGGGGTGAGTATTATGTGTTTAGATAATTATTTTATATAAGAGTATTTTGATATTCTTAATTTTTTGATGATGTTAATAATAAATGAGTTAGTTAAGAATGTTATTTATAATTTATGAAGAGTGATAATGCAAAACATGATTGTCACGAACCTATAGGAGGTTTTAGATAGTTTACCTTTTATCTTTTCATTCTTACCACTTATGTTAGGTTTCATTTTGTAGTTTTTGAAATGACATATGAAAACAAAAACAATTGTTGCTCTTTCTCTTGTCTACACAACCTAAAATTAGTAGATAAAAACATTTAAAAATTCAAAGCTTAGCAATCATCAAATAAAGGATCCAACTTTCATTTATAAGCGAATCAAGCTTTCAAGCTCGAAACATTTTTTTATGTCCAATTGACTCAATTTATATTTCTTAATATAAATAATTCACTCTTTTTTGTTTTGGTTCACCAATTGTAATATCTTTAATTATTTTTATTTTTCAATCATTCACTCTTCATTTTTGCATAAAATATATTTAAAGTTATATTTTATCTCGCTTAATTTGTTTCTAAAATTAATAAAGTAGTTTTATAAACTTTTATGTATTAATTCATATCATTTTTCTTTATTTGGCATAAGTTTAAGTACCAATTAGGGGTGCATTTGTTTCCTAGAAAGTAGTTTCCGAAAAATCACTTTCCAAACTTTCATGTGTTTGTTTGTCATTAAGAAAGTTGGTCAACGGAAAACACTTTCCTGTCAAAGAAAAATTTGGCTTGATTTTTAGGAAAATATTTTTCTTTTATTTTAGACGGAAAACACTTTCCAGAAATTATAAAAAATTTAAAAATATCATATTATTTGCTGATTATGTCAAATTTGGTCCTCAAACTTTTGATTGCTATATATTTTATTTGAATCCTTTTTTTTCAAATTTATCCCTTAAATTTTGATTTAATTTCATTTTTATATTAACTTTGGTCCTTATTTTTATCATTTTATTTAATTTTCTCTTATCATTTTTTAAATTGAAATTTTTTATCTATCAAATTTGGTCCTCATTCTTTTGATTGTTACTTATTTTATTTAAAATAATTTATAAAATTATAATTATAATTATTTTAATTTCACCATCTTTCAATTTTTTTATTTGTCAGATTTGATATTTATTATTTTGATTATTATTTATTTTATTTAAAATAATTTATGAAATTAGATTTTTTTTAATTTTATTTTCATCCAACCTTTAATTTGTAAGATTTGTTTCTTATTATTTAATAAACTTGAAAAAAAATAAAACATTAATAAGCTATTTTCCAGCTCATTTTTCATAACATAACCAAACACTGGAAAGTGTTTTCCAACTTACTTTCCATGACACTACCAAATATCAAAAAATAATTTAATTTCTTGGAATTTACTTTTCAAGAAAACCATTTTTTAAAAAAAAACTACTTTCCTCCAAACAAACGGGGCCTAGATTAACGTCTGACTCCATCTAGAGCAAGACTTAGCTTAGAATGAACAATATTTTTAAATTAAATATTTAGAAAATAAAAAATTAATTAAATATTTTTAATAATATTTCATTTATTTATGCTTACTAGTTTTTTTTTTAATTTTAAAAATAAAATATTGACTAATTTTTATTTATTTAAGTTTGAGAATTTTTTTAAAAGTTTTTCAAACTTGTATATTTATGTTTTCTATTTTTTTTTAAATAGAATCCCAAAAAAATCTCTAGGAAAAATTAAATTTTATATATATAAAAAAATGAAAACCTTTAAAACAAAAAATAGTTTTTTTTATAAATAAAATGAATAATCATGCACATGAAAAATTACATAAATACCACAATCAAGTATGTTTAGTCAACTCATCCAACACAATAGCCTTCAATTAATATACATATTTTGATTTATAATATCCAAATAATTGATATTAGCCAATCGGTAAGAGATAATAAACTTTTATTTTATATCTGAAATAACAATGTGGTTTTGATTGACCAATCAAGCAACCTAAGCCTGGCCAGGCCGGGTTTTGTAATTTAGGAGTTGAAGGCGTCGAGTAATCTGACCCCGGTTTTCTACAAGTGACGAACCATGAAGACATTTTGAAAGCCGCTTTCAGTCTGGCGCCTCTCTTCTAAAAATTTTGGCTCCAAACATATCATATAGTCTCTATAGAGAGAAAGGGTGTTGGAGTTTGAGAGAGAGAGAGAGAATCTGGAACATGGATGCTCCTCTTGACTTTGAATTTGAAGACCCACTTCTCAATTCTCCTGTTATTGTCAAGAAAAGGTCTGTGTCCCCCCCCAAATCACTTATCTTGTTTTGCTTTTGTACACCTACTCTTGTTGGAAAGTTTGATCTGGGTATCAACTAGTTCAGTTTTCTAGTTTTGCTGTTTTTGAGCATTGCTGTTGGTTATGTGATTATTGTGTATTGTCTTGATTGATAATACTGCTCATGATTTCATGGACTTTGTTTCTTTTCTTTTAGAACCAGTTTTTTGTGAAGCGAACCCTTTTTTGCTTTCTTATTATTTTAATTTTGAGGTGAAATTTTTTAATTAGATTGAGAACCCATTAAGTAAGAGATGATATTTTCTGATAAAATGTAACAAACTTGAGGACTTGCTTGGCATTTGGACCACCGATTGAGTAGAGGATATCATCTCACCCCCTTTTGTGATGTAATTTTTGTTGAATTTGCAATGCAAGTTTTGCTTTTGATAAATTTTTTAACTTGTTTGTTTTGTTTACAATACGAAGCAGCAAGAAAGTTATTGGCTTGGATGATCTTTTGACTGATCACTACCAGGAGAAAAGCAAAGTGATCGAGAGGGAATCTAAACGAGCAAAAGCAAAGAAAAAATATGATTCAGATGAGGATGATTTTGACAAAGAAGCTTTAATATCAAAACAAATTAATGAATGCCACAATCAGGCATGATAGACTTCTCTGCTGTAGATCTTTGAATGCTTTTTAATGCCATTTTATGTGTTCCCTTTTGGCCATTTGACAAGTTGGTCCTTGATTTAGATGCAAGAATTGAGTGGTGAGGCAGAGATTGCCACGTGGGGTGTACATGTTTTTGGCAATCAGGTCCTCTTCTAATGAATGAATTTGAACTCATAGCTATGCTACTTAATGTTTGCTTTGGTATTTGGACTGGTTTCAATGGGAGTTCATTTTTTTATAATTTATGGTAATTTGTTATTCTCTGGGTGAATTGCAGAAACCCCTGCCAGTTCTTACACTGCCTGAGCTTGGAAGTTGCTCACTTTTGCGATCTTTCATGAGCAGCGAGCTCAACTCTTTGGTTGAACTCACCACAGAAAAAGGTTATTCATATTTCTACTTTTCTTGAATTATTTCTTGTTGTTTTCTCACCAATTCTGCATGTCTGCCTCTCTTTTCCTGATTCACACATGCGTGCACTCACAAAATGAAATTTATGTTTTTCATTGTGACCAGTTTGACACAACTGTCTAACTATTATACTTTCCTCTTTGACATGCCCTTGCAGTGGAAACTTTTCTTGAAGGACTATTAGTAAATGGTTGGCTCTCAAAATTGGTCAACACCCATAGCTATATAGAAAAATCAATAGCTAAATGGACATTCTATTTGAGTAAGTGTATCTGTTAGTGCCTAAGAGTTCATTTTGTTTTCATTTGATGTTATTTATGTGCTCATCCTTTGGTTTGTTAGTGTTATATTCATCAAAAGAAGAGTTGAGAGCATCTGCCTGTGACTTCTGGTGCAACATTCTTTCGCCTCGTGATAAGGTGAACCTGATTTTTACTTTTATTGGTTAGTTGCAAAGTTCTTGACACCTCATTTTGTGTTTTCATTAAGTCCTTTCAAGTATTATGGCTCTTTTGCTATGCTTAATCAGACTGAGAAGCTGCCTATCAGAATCGAGTGGTTTCCCAGTTACTGTGAGCTGAGAAGTGCTCTCAAAACATATGGATTTCTCTTCAATTATTTGTCACAAACAGAATCAATAATCACCAGTAAGTTCTCTAACCTCTTTGCCACTTCTCTTATGTTAACAATAAAGTAAAATATGAATTTGGGATGGTACATGCATGCATAAATACATAAACACATACATGAGTCCAACTGTCTGTACATATATCTCATGTATCCTACAGAAGAGAAAACATACATACTGTATTATATTACACATAATACACATGTTTTGTGTAGTAGCATATACATATTTTGTCTCTTCGCGAACTACACCTTGAAAACCTTGTTGTGGCCAATAAAAGCAAGTCTGGATGCTATCATATGCAAGATGCATGAGGTAAAGTTGGATGGTGGTGATGATAGAAATGCCCCTTCCAGTGTGCAACAACACTGGTTTGACAAACCCTATATATTGTATGTTAGATGGAAACATGCATTTACATATTTGTTTCCTTTATCTTCTGATCTGCACAATGCTTGATGCTTAATTTCACTTTACTGGCTATGAATTGGGCTTAGTATTGCTTATTGTGAACTTGTTTGATAGATTTCTGTTATCTGATATCTACATGTTTTTAAGCTTAGTGATGTGGATGAGTGGAATGGTCTGCGTGGGTAAAATACATGTCTTTAGGATTTTTGCTACATCAGGCACAGTTTAGCCTATTGATATCCTTTTGATGTTCGAGGTTCAATTGTCAATGTCGACTGTCTTTGATGCAGGGTAGGATGTTGGGAAGAGGAAAACAACAGAAAACAGCAATTACAAGTATAGCTAAAATCTGAATAAAATTAAAGTTCGAACAAGAGTAGTGGGTTTAGGATTGGAAAGAAACCTCTAAAATGTGAGGTGATTGATAAGAAACAAAAGATTGTCTTATAAAATAACTGCTGCAACCTTTTTATCCTACTGAAATGCCCTGCTCCTAATCCTTTTGGAAACAAATTACTAAATAAAATGCCACATGGTGATCACATGACAACAAGTAAATCCAAATAACTTGCGGATATATAAACTAAATAAGAAAACTAAGATGCATAAGGAAAGAAGTATTCTTCTAAAAGCTCACATGCCATCTTCTTTTCAAAGTTGATTGCAAGAAGGAATTGATCAATATGTAAGGTTCTTATCTGCATTCTCTCATTGTTGTGGTCCTGTGAGATTCTTACATTGTTGTGTATTCACATCTGATTAGTTTGGGAACATCTGTTTCTATGCTGTTTATGCCTTTTTTTAATGCATTGATACTGAGATAAAGCATTTGCGAGTTTTCCATGTCAAATACCAGTTTGACTTTTATTTTGTTTTAGTGAAGGACACCTGCAATTTGTTAGAAAGAACCATTTGTGCTCTGCAGATGTGGACAGGCTATAGGAAGTTGTTTTTACAATACATATATTATGTTTACCTTTCAGATTCAGGGGTTAGAGGGCCGCCTAAAAATATTAGAGCCTGGATCAAATTTGTAGCGGCCTGTTGTTGTGTCAGGTATGAGATGAATATGAAAAAACACTAGTGAAATATATGTTGTCATAAATTGGATATTGTCTTGTTCACATGTAAAATAAAGCTGCAAATTCTACTACTAGTTTGAAATGTGTTTTTATTTTTTATTTTTATGGTTAACGAGGTTTATTTCTTTTCAGGAGCAAACGGCCTGTATTTTCAGCTTCAGAAGCTGAGGAACTAGTTGAAGTTGCTGTTTTCCTTTCCTCAGATCGCCAGCTTGAAGGTTTACTGGTGCTTTTGGATGAATTTGTGCAATCAGTTATCAGTTACTTCACAGATGAAGAATGGAATAACAGCTGTGAAAAGATAGCAAGATCCATCTCTTGCAGGTAATTGCTATTTAGCTCTTACCACTGGACTTCTCGGATCATTATGGTCTATTTTTAAAAATGCCTTTGTTGAAATGGTGCTCATTCAAATTTCATTGAAGAACTTGTTCTGCTTATCATTTCCCTCTGTGGCTTTTCCCCAATCTGGTTTTAAGAGTTCTCTGAATGTTAGTAATTTGTTTCATGGTTAGCAGAAGGGTGGATGTACACTCTTTGCTCATATCCTTTGCTTGCAGGTAATTGCTATATAGCTTTTAGCATTGGACTTCTTGGATCATCGTATCCTATTTTCAAATATACCTTGTTGCATTGGTTTTCATCAAAATTTCTTTGAAGTACTTGATCTGCTACCATTTCACCCTGTGGCTTTTCTCCTAACTGTTTTAAGAGTTTACTGAATGGTAATAGTTTTTATATGGCTAGCAGAGGGTGGATGTACATTCTTTGCTCATATCTTTACCTGGAGGTTTTGCTCCAAGTCTAAGGATAGAAGACTTTAATTTTGCTCATATCTCAGTACCAGGTTTTATGGCTGTTGGCTTGTGCTTGTAAGTTTATGTCAGCCTGAAATATGCCAAAGGTGAAATGGATATCATGTTTTGTGTTTGTGTGATGCAAATAACTGATAAGCAAAGAGTGAAGATTGAAATCATTGGAAACAAACTCAGCAATTGTTAGCTATTTTTTTTATCTAAAAAAAAATGCAATGTACGTTAACCTCATTTTGTCTGGAATATGTTATGGTGCCTGTCATTATTTAGTACATCTTTCCACAAGCAAAGGGGTGTAACCTCCCATATGATGTCTTCAGATTTGATAAGTGATGCAACCGCACCTCATGTACACATTACACATCAGAAACAGGCTTGGGGCTTGAGGGGTGGGGGATGGACAGAGATAAAAATTGATACTTGACACATGGGTGCAAGTGGTGTGCATGAAAGCTGACATGTTGCAATTCAATCACCTATTGTGCATATGCTGTTGATGCTTAAGCTTGATTCAAAAGCAAAGAAAGTGTTTTGATCACCCTTTTTTCTTTTAAATCACTTTTAAAAGCAAAGAAAGTGTTTCAAGATACCTCAAATAATGGAATTCAGTATTATACTCCTCGTTGGGACTTCTATCATTGTAGACAATACTTTCCATATGACCAATGGAATTTGAATCTGAACTTTATTTCTGACTTATTATTTTTATCTCACAGTCCCTCATTTCCTATTTGACATATCAATTTATCACTGTTTTGTTTTCTTTTTTTCAGGAGATGAATTCTGCATATTTTCACATCTAGGATTTACATATACAATATATATTATTGTCACGAGGAAGTTACTTATTATTTAGATAACTAATGCAATTGTTGCAACTTGATATGTAATTTTAAGAAAGTGGGAGTCCTTAAAAGAAAGATAGATGGAAGGTGGCTTGCTTGTGACTGATTTCTCTCATTCTTGTTATCATTGGTTATTCCAGAAGCCCCAGGGACTTGAACTGTTTGCAGACTGTGGAATGCATTTCAGGAGTCAGCACTCGTGGCAATCACCTGAGGAGTGCCATTTCTTATCAGATTCTGCTTAATTGTTTCGATAATAAGGTACTCATGTTCATCTCTGTTAATATCTCAATTAAATTCATTCAATTTACTGTTTATACTTGTTGATTCTTTTGTTGGGGAATTTCTAAATTATTCTCTAGT
>Ga0325411_1008093_pt1 | contig 11406 bp, 6 predicted proteins | sample PopdelMetagenome_13_FD_206181 | JGI IMG/M metagenome (GOLD analysis project Ga0325411, IMG submission 206181) | Populus deltoides microbial communities from Bellville, Georgia, United States - Xylem-PdIQD-R4 | ecosystem: Host-associated > Plants > Phyllosphere > Stem > Wood/Secondary xylem...
GAGCATACTTGTTTTGTACACCATTTGATATGATACATTTGATATACATGTTTTGTTCTGTACTTGATTTATGTAACTGTCATGACCCGAATCTTAGGTCCATGACCGACAATACAGAAGTGATATTAAAAAGAGACCCCATCTACATTAGGCCTCATATCGGATATATCAAAATAACAAGTTATTAAAAATACATTGCATTTCATAATTTTCAGAAATATTATATTATTCAAAACGAGTGAAACCAAGTGATAATTTAAAGCTTCTCATTAGTAATTTAAACAAAAACACAAATCCATAATACTCATTACATTATGAAAATCCAAACTTAATTAAAACAAGGTAATAGTGGAGCGTCTAAAACATCGAATCAAAACTAAAAGGAAAGACATCGAATCAAAACTAAAAGGAAAGTCTCGTAAAACAAACAAGGTATACTAACCAAAACTGAAGAACAAGAACACTCAACAAAGTCCACTTGCTAACAAAAACTAAGAACCTGAAATAATATTAAAAATAAAGGATGAGTTCAACTAACTCGGTAAAGGAATAATATTTAATCTACATTTTAGATATTAATAGTTTGCAGGTCTATTTATCTTGATATACATATACATATACATATTAAGTATATTATTATAAAGTAGTGGAATACATGTCAAAAATCAGATGACACCCAAAGGTGACCAGATGACACCCGAAGGTGACCACTGTGGAAGGATCAGTCGTCATATGCTAATGCCTCTCTTACCGGCTAGGTATACGGAATACTATATGCACATAAGCTAACTACTCTCCGTTAGCATGGAATTATTGACAAGTCCTATATCAAGACATAATAAATATTTATAAAATCATCAAAGAAATGTATATCATATCAAATAGAATTTAGTTCAATATAATGCGACTGCAAATTGAAGAATAAATAAGTACTTGAAAAATAAAACAACATATATAAATATTCAAGAGATTAATTAGTCGTACTCATCATATAATCAACATTAAGGATCGTTAAGAGAACTTACAACAAATATATGAAATATACTAAAAAAAGAGCTCAAAACAACACAAATAAGATATTCAAATGCATAAAAGAAAATCAGATTTAGTCTCCTAAGTTTAGGGACAAATAATAATTTTCCAAAATAGGGACTAAAACATAATTTTATCAAAATTAGAGGACCAAAATGTAAATACATAACGATACTGAGATTTCACCTATAAACCATCCTCAATTCTGCACAAAACGAACCAGGAACCGAACTGTATTTTTTTTAAAATTCAAGGACTAAAATGTGAATTCCTAAAATTAAGGGACTAAAATAAAAATATTTCAAATCAATTATTAAACTAAGATTCATCATCCTTAGCCTCATAATAACACTATACAGAATCCCAAAATATATTTAGGGGTCAAATTATAATTTTTTTCAAAGTTTAGGGACTAAATTATAATTTTCATAAATCAAGGATCAAAATAAAATTTCTTCATCTTCAACCTCAAGACCATTCTATCTAGATTTTCCCGCAAATTTAAAATGAATTTCTTAACTCATAAAAATCAATTTACACAAATCAACTCACAAATCCTTATTTCTAATAACAAACTCCAAATCAATTACTTAACCTTAAATCCCTAATAATCATGAACCAATCTTAACAACATAAATTTTAAATCCTTATAAACCCTAATTTTTTCTTTAATCCTTCCATAAATAAACCATAATCAAAAGTAACATGAGGAGAAGCAACTTATTTGTTATTTCCACATTTCTTGAACAAAAAAATTAAAGATAAAAAATCAAAATCATTGGTTTGGTGAGAGGAGAGTCATGACAGCCACAAGAATTAGAAGAGAAAAAAACAATTCTCTTGCAACTTTTTTTATATACTTAGGTTAACTTATATTGGGTTTGGGCTGACTTGGACTTAAATTTACCCAAAAGTTTGGATTCTAGAGTAACCGTATTCATTTATCTTAAAATGTATATTAGTATATATTATAAATATTACCTCTCAATGAGTGTTTGGATTCACCCCTTCATCCATATTTTTTCAGGTCTTTAATTCAATTTCAGTAGCATGATTTTTTGGTCGTGTTACTCCTGTTTCTTGAGTCAGTATACCTCGTTTGTTCCTTGAGGCCATTAATTTATTCTTTATTTGTTATTTATAGATACTCCACTGAATGATTTTAATTATGTTTTGAATTCATTTTAGATTATTTATAAAAGAGATGGATTTTAATTTATTTATTAAATTTCTAAGTTTTGGATATTTTGTTTTATGTTGCGCTCTTTTATGATTTTTTATGATATCAAATGTGTAAGTTGTAAGGTTTAGTGTAAAAAGAGCACCTCGAGGTGCTATGTTCGTATTGCTGGTCATGGGCTCGGGAATCGAATAGTGACAAACTCTAATCGCTGAAAAATAACTAATAAATATAATCATAATCTATATTAAAAAGATAATCTAAGATAGTGTATAATCAGAACAAAGAACTTCTCCTGAAACTCGAACTCCTTAAAGTCAGAAGTGCTAATCATGTCAGCTTCTGTTTTTGACTTCTAATTAGAGGACTCTGCCTTGACTTTGAAATCCTTGGTTCTCATCACCTCCCCCAACACTACAAATCCGATCAGCTCAAGTTAATTAACACCAATGGCTCTAGCTATCATGAGCTGCAGCAGCGGGAACGTCTCCAAATATGTAGACGCGGTTACAAAAGGGCTGTTCAGCTATGGAAATGGCCTTCAACGACTTGGACTCCGAGACTTTCTTCGAATTGGCTAGGCTGGCAGGCAAAGCCTCACGCGGTGGTAACGATTGCCAGGCTGCTTTCAAGAGAATTCATTCACCAACAGTACTGGCAAAAGGGAACCAAGACTTGAATCTATGTGAAATATGTGGTGTTGTTGCTAAATTATTTACTGCGACAGTGTATAATTAATATTCTGTGGCATTTAATTGTCTTGTATTTATAATAATTAATTAAGTAGTAGCTCGAGATTTAGGTTTTAATTACTATAATTCCATGATAATTTGTGAGTGATATTATAATCAATGTTAGTTAGGTGTCCTGCCCTCTCCATTGTTTTTGAAGTGGTACAGTCTCTATAAAGCCATCTTACTTTGTAGTAATTAAGTCATATAATGGATGGACTTTTTTCAGGACATATAATATACTGCTAACGGTCAAGAATAGTGAGGGCTAGCCAACAGCGATGCTGAAAGGCCCAAGATACCCGTTCATCTTGATTGTTCAAGTGCTGTAAAGGAATTGTTTTTTTTTTTTAGGTTTTCTAATTTGTTTAGTTTGTTTTCCTGTTTAATTAAAGACTTACAAGCCTTTTTAGAAAGGTAGATTATTTCAAAAAAAAAATATTTAATAATAAAATTATGAATTGATATTTATATTGTTAGTATATATACCTTATAGTTAATTGGTTGGTTATCTGTGACATTGATGTTATTCATATATTTATATTTAATTTATTAATATAGATTTATTTATTTTTAATATTTATCAAATATTATATTTAATTAATAAATTTATAGTAAAGATAACAATATTGTTATGAAAATAAAAATACTTTGAACGGATTCCAGGCAAATTTAATTTATTTTTTAAAAGAATCACTTTTTTTTGTTTTTCAGAAATCAACGCCTTTAGCCCCGTTGCTGGACTGTTTAAAGCTGAATGTAACACTTGATTATCTTCTAGTTTTTCTTAATATTCAAATTAATACACAGGCATTTTTATTTTTTTGGATGGGAGAGGGAAATCATTACTATATATTATACCGTAAGAATTTTTTATTTTTTTCCCTCAAGGAAGGCGACGGTCCCCTGCGGCCCTCTTTGTCCCCACCTCCTAGTGGAAGAGGTTGGTTAGGCTATGAGAATTAAAGTTAACATAAAGGGCCATAGATCTGTAACCAATCAGCCTGATTTTGTTCAATTACATGTTGACTTTAGCAAATACTGACGTCAGGATTTTTAAAATGAATTTTATCACAGTTGGTCTCCGACGTGGGATGGCGTGAATATTTAAATTATAGAAGCTGGATTTGAGTTCAATTACCTGTTTATGGTAACAGACCAGACATTCATGTCAGAATTATTTTCAATGAATTTTAAAACTCGAGAGTTACCTGGAAAAACAATATAAATTCGGACACCAAATGAAAGCAAAATTGAGATTCGTAAGAAGTTTGATTGGAGCCAAGCATGGATTCTCTCGGTAACCTTCAGTAATATCATGAATTAGACACCGTTAATATTTACAGTTCAAGATGTTTTTATTCTTACCACAGCTTTGAGAGTTGTTTATATACGGAAGCCACCCAGTAAGAGCTTAAAATCATAAATTTTTTTTTTAAAATCATAACAGTAAAAACTACAATATTATCTTAGTATTTGAATGTGGGTTTTCTCTGACAATGGTAGAAAGTTGTGGTCGCAACACATTACAGTTTTTGAGGAAGAAACGGAGGTGGGAGCAATCATTAGAAGATGCCACAGTGCAAGAGTTGAATATATAATTGCTAAATAGAATCTTTGATCTAAAAGAAGAACAAATTAATTAATAGGAAATAATGAAGCCAATGTTTCCAATATGGAATGGGAAAACAGTAGGTTGCTGTGCAAGTATCTCATAGTTCAAGATCTAACTCTGACCACCCATTTTCTCTTGAACTGGTAAAATGCATGAGCAAGATCAAACATTTCTGTGCTTTCGTAGGTTAGGCTGGCAAAGTGGTGAGGACACAACGAACCTTTACTCTTTTACTTCTTTTCATGATCGGATCATTGAAAGCCCTCTCCAAATACATTTCAGCCATTAATAAAGAGAGATTCTCCCCCCACTCCTCAATACAGTCAGTAGTTAACTTTAGTCGCATGTCCTTTTTTAACCTCATTTGTTGATGACACGACTTGGGCACAACTGGGAGCAGATAATCAACCATCTTTTCTTCATTGGAGACTAGTGATGTGAGTCTTGTCGAACCACCCTGGAAAAGAATCTGATCAATAATAAGAGTTCCTTGGCATGCGTCATGCATGTAAATTTGTCCCGATCAAAGGACATTATCTGTGCATGAGGATATCTGGTTTTAATCAAGGGAGGTTTCTTAATTGGTGGTTAGCTTCAATTGTTTCAATACAATGAACCTCTCATGATTTTATTAATGCTTCCATGTCCAATCAACATCAAAACCTTTCTTAACTTGTGATAAACACCTAAGAGAGGTTGGTTCAATAATAAAAAGAAGATTTATTATTAAGGATTTGTTTGGCAGTGCCAATTGAAAACGCGTTTTACCAAATTAATTCGTTGTCCATCTCATTAATTATCCAGAACCCTACGTTAATTGCTTTCATTTTTCCTGTAGACATCAACCCTTTCGAAACATATACTTGACAGGATTGAGGATGCCATCCTTTATCTAAAGGGTTTAAGGCTGAGCTTTTGCCACGAGAAGCGGGAGGGATATGCCGGGCCAATTCTAGCTAGGACATGTATAATCATCCAGCTTTGAATTAAGTAGAAATTGTATCATTTGTCATAATAACAAAAGGCCAAAGATATTGGGCCCCTTCCCTTTTGAATTTGCAGGGGGCGATTAGACCTATATATCCCTTTGAGCTTAATACTACTGGAAACAGAAACCCAAGATTAATTAGGCTCAAGACCTGCCATTCTTTCTTGTGTTTTGTAGGTGATGTATTGAAGTATAATATGATTTATGCCCATTGATGTTGATTATAATTAATTCTATGCGTGTATGTTTAGGGTGCCCGGTCCAGGTGGTGGCAGGAAGAGGGAGATGACCCTTTTGAGTGCCAAATGGAATGCAACTGGTAGAAGGAAGAGTATTTTTGGCGCCAAGCCATGCCAACCAGCCAGCAGTATCCTTTGAACTTGAAGCCAACCGAGGAAAAACAAGGAGCCAAAAGCTCCTTGGTGGCTTGGTCCCCATGGAAAATCTTTTATTCTACAGGAAACTTGAAATTCAAAAAATTCCAACGGTCTTTTTCACGTTTCCCCTTGGTTTTTCTTCTTGGCTACACTTGTGAAGTGATGTATTGTTACATCAATGCATCAATAATTGATTAGAGGGTCTTTCACTGATTGCTAAGAGAAGGGAAATGTTATAGGAGTAGAAGCCACATTAATAAACAAGACGAGGGCATTTGGCAAAGCAGAAGCAGCTAGCACTATTAGTGTGGGATTTCATAACTAATACGATACAAGAGGGAGGAAGAGCGGGAAGGGAGAGGGTGGAGTGGCCGACTGGGACCTTTGGTCCTTGCAAGTCAGGTGGGAGTAGCTAGGTGGTGGTCCAATATTGTCCACGACTCGATCCATGTAGTGTATGTAGCTAGGTTGCATGCAGGGGCTGGTAGGGTCACTTTTGTTTTTTGCCTGTACAGGAGCAGTATTTGCCAATTCTTTCCCTTTCATGGTCTACCACCAATAATGAATTCGGGCACCAATATATTCGTTCCATTTATAATGTTTGGTTGCGTGTGGCTCTCCACTCCGCTACCCCATGCCTTGAAGAGAGGTTAATTTAGTGACAACGCCAATGTATCCATCCATTGCATTTATTCACAGAGAGGTCTCGTGCCAACGCCAATGGATTAATTATTTGTTAAGATGTTTAATATTTATCCATATATGTTATTTGATTTTTAAGAGTTTTAATTTATAATAAATCGTTTTATCCTTCACCACCGGACAAGATATACTTGTGTGGTGACATTAGTGATATAATTAATTAATTGTCAATCGAGGATTGGCAGGTTGAGCAAGCTCTATTATACTATTCTTTTTTATTTAAATACACCCCCCCACACACACAGAGAGGCACAGTTGTAATATAAACATGTGTCATCCTTTTCACAATGATTACAGCTTAGTATCTGACAAGCAGGAGCAGGTCCTCTCTCCTTCAGGGGAAGACTACCCGTAGGAGTCCAACCATTATCAAGAATATGTGGCAGGAGTGCTTCATCAGACAGCAGTTCTCTCATATTTTTTGTTTTTACTTTCCTTATTAATGTTAATTAAAAAGAATAGAGAAAAATATTATGATCCATGAGGATGAAAAGGAAAAGGTAAAGAATGTCTCTTTCTTTTTTCTTCTTTCTTTGCCCTTAAAGAGTGGTCAAGGTAGAGAAGGCTAGGGATGGCAGAGAGAGGGGGCGAGTAAGAAAAAAGGGGGGGCAAGGAGATAACATTACTTTAATTCAAAGTGGTAGAGAGAGGTAGGGTTATATAAAAATGTTGGAGTTGGCCTTTGCCTAGTTAAGAGGGGGAGAAAGAAGAGAGAAAGCAACACAAGGTCCTGAAGAAACTGCAGGATCTGGCAGTGTTTTGTATGCCCCTTTTCAGCTTTTGTGTGCCACTAGGACTCTTGGACTAAGCTTCATTCATTCATTCATTCATCAAATCGAAATTCTTCTGATCTCTACCATTGCACTCTGGCATAGCATAGCATAGAGGAATAGAAGCAATAAGAGAAGAAAGAAGAGATATGGGGGTAGGAGCAGCGTCCTCCAAGCTGAAAAGGGCAGCTAAGAAAATGGTGGTGGCTGCATGCGCCTCCTTCTCTTCCAGAAAGCCACCTGCTCTTGCTGATCCTTCTGCTTCCCTTCATACCAACTCTATCAATGTAAGTCACTCGCTTCTCCTGCTGCTCGTTTCCTCAATTTCTCTTCTTAATTAATCCATAAAACATCAATGCAGTCCCTCTCTCCACAAAACTCCAAAATTGTTTCCCCTTAATTTTCCTTCCTTTTCTTTTGTTTTTTTGGGATGCAATTTTATGAAATCAACATATACATTGATTTATGATGATAACAGTCATTTTTAATCTCTCCTCAGAAATCCATCTTTGTGTAATTTGCATAAAATTAACGGAAGAGGATAGTGATTAATTAAGATGGTTGCTAATATTTGCGAGTGATATTTACAGATCTCGGATTCTAGCCTAGCAACGTTTCCAACAAGGACAAAGAATAGCTTCTCAGGGGAAGCGGAAGGGGAAGATGATGATGATGATGAAGAAGAAGAAGAATCCAACACCATCACTAGCAATAAAAATAACAACAACGTGGCTTCTAAGGTAGGCAAGACATGTTTTTGTCTTCTCTTCGCTTTAGAGGACTTGAATTGATGTCTTAATCTACCTGGCTATGTCCATTTGTTACATTAACTTTTGGAATCCAAAGTTCGACTGCTCTCATGCCTCATCTCATCTTATGTTTATCTGTGTTCTGCTTCATTTCACAGTTGCCCGCAAAATATGAGTGGCAATTCTCTAGGACATGGAGAGAGGACAGGACCGCCTTTTTCATTATTTTTTTAAAAATATCTCTCTGTTCATTAGTAAAATTGCAGTGTGATTCTCGAGGAAACTTTTTTCTTTATTTATTTGTTCATTCAATTTAAAGTTTTGAAAACTACCTGAATCACTCATTTCCTACAAAAGCATGTGATTCTTCTGAATACTTGCACTTTTCAGGAGCCCTGATCCACCCACTGTTAGTATCGTATGTTAGCGTGATGATTGAACTGTATTTTTCCCAGTTTTAAAAGTTTTTGATTGATCAAAACACATTCCTGTAAAAATTCTCTTTTGAAATGCTGTTTTTTTCTTTTTAAAATCTACCTTTCAAAGTCACAACCACAACACCTACCTTAATCAAGTCCCATTTACCACCACATGATTTCTAACCAATTTTGTCTTCGTTCAATTCCTTGCACTATTTATATTTGTTGGTGATCCATCATGTCAATTATATTAATTTCCCTCTCACTTTACTTCCCACGATGTTGTTCATTTCTAGTAACCACAATTAATCACCCTTTTCAAAAAGGGAACAAAAAGAAAACCCACAATCATAACATTTGGCCACCTCTCTCCAAGTCAAATTTTACGTTTCAGGTTATAGAAATCATCATTATATAGTTCTATCAAAGGACAGTATTGATACAATTGTAGCCTCCTGACCGAATAATTTCCTAGATAATTTGCTCTTCTTTTACTCTTGATACACCGCAATAACAGCACATTGTTGATCCATTATCAACAATTGAATGCAGACCACAATTCTTAATTCAAGTTTTTTGGGATTTTCTTTTTATTTTTTTATTTTTAGGAATATGTTTTGCATGTTCTTATATATTTTATCCTCGAGATTATGATCAAATGCTATTTTTATGATGTGTCTCTTACTTCAAATTCCTGCCAGGCATGCTCATGGATTTGTATAACTAACCTATTATGTGGTTCGTGTGATGTGGCAGAACTTGTGCGCAATATGTCTTGATCCCCTGAGTTACAGCACAAGCAACAGCCCAGGGCAGGCCATATTCACAGCCCAGTGCTGTCATGCATTCCACTTTGCCTGCATCTCATCCAATGTCCGCCATGGTAGTGTCACCTGCCCCATCTGCCGTGCTCGTTGGACGCAGCTTCCCCGCAACCTAAATATGCCTTGTTCCCTCTCCTGCAACCAAACTGACCCCATTCTCCAAATCCTTGATGATTCCATTGCCAACTTCCGGGTCCATAGACATTCTTTCCTACGCTCTGCCCGTTATGATGATGATGACCCCATAGAACCTGATCAGACTCCCAATTATCCCCGTCTAGACTTCTCTATAGTGCCAATCCCATTGACAATCTTTCACCATCCTCGCACACAACATTATCAGCACCACCACAATTTAACAGCAGGTTCCTCATTCTTTTCACACCCACCCACTTCTTATGCATGCACCTCCTCATCGAATAGGATATCTACTGCTGCCTATCTCTCAGTAAAGTTGGCAAATCAACGACCAACAGATTTAATTCTGGTTGCAAGCCCCAATGGGCCACATCTTAGGCTTCTCAAGCAATCGATGGCATTGGTGGTTTTTTCTCTCCGACCCATTGATCGTTTGGCTATTGTAACTTACTCTTCAGCTGCAGCCCGTGTGTTCCCTTTAAGACGCATGACGTTCTACGGTAAGCGAACAGCCTTACAAGTCATTGACCGCCTTTATTTTATGGGACAAGCAGACCCAATTGAAGGTCTCAAAAAAGGGATAAAAATACTAGAGGATCGTGCACACAAGAATCCACAGTCTACTATCTTGCATCTCTCTGATAGTCCAACAAGATCATATCATACTATCAATATGCAAGTTCCTATTCCCATCCACCGGTTTCATGTGGGATTTGGCTTTGGCACTTCAAATGGATTTGTCATGCACGAATTTGAAGAGTTCTTGGCAAGAATGCTAGGAGGTGTGATTAGAGATGTCCAGTTGAGAATAGGGGATGAAGCCAGGATTACAAGGCTCGGAGAGCTACGGGGAGGTGAAGAAAGAAGAATTGTGTTGGAATTGGGCGAGTCAAATTATGTTAGTGTAGGATATAGCTACATTGATGGCGGAGTTGGTGAATGCAACAGAACAGGGGAAACTGTGGTGACTCTAGGGGAAAAATGGGAAGCAAATGAGGACGGCAGAGAAGCTGTAGCAGGGAGGGACTCCAGCAGTATATTTGGTGGCAGGAGCAGCAGTGTTGAAAGTTGGGATTACCATGACCCTTACATGGCTAGAAGATGGGCTAAACATTTGCATGGCTATAGGATTTGAGTCAAGCAATACCTGTAGTTTATATCAACGGGGGATTTCAGTGATTTTCCGTGAGCTTCCTGATAGTTTGAGCGAGTAGCCAACTAGCCGTGCTTAGATAGCGGTTTACAGAATTTAAGAAAAAAGTAGTTAAATTTTGAAGGAAAAAAAATCATACTAGGTGCTTTGATTCATTTATATCTCCATTGCAATTTTCTACTACTTGAGCTTCTCATCCATAAATGAATGTGTCCTCCCCTCAACAAGGCTTGGAACTTGAAATTAAGGAGTAACGCCACCAAGAGGAAGAACAAGCAGGCAGCAAAGTAGGATGATCAGATTATGCTTAAACACATTTAAGGGTGATGGATCAGATGAATAAGAAGAGTGTTTAGCATTAAGAAATCACAAATTAATTGCCATTGCAATTGCAAGTATATATCAATTAATTCATGCCTATTAGCAAATAATGTATTTTGTCTGCAATTACAGCTATCGAAGTCAAATGACTTCTGAAGACTTGAGCCACGGTCTGCTCAATGATGAAGCAACCAACAAGCATTAGCATTGATCATGTATTTATTTTAGAAAGTTGTCCAATTGGCAGCTAATTGTTGTTCACACAAAGGCAAAGGCAAATTCGGGGGGGGGGGGGGGGGGGGGGGGGGGAATAAAAAAAAAAAAAAAAAAAAAAAAAAAAAAAAAAAAAAAAAAAAAAAAAAAAAAAAAAAAAAAAAAAAAAAAAAAAAAAAAAAAAAAAAAAAAAA
>Ga0325411_1008094_pt1 | contig 11405 bp, 5 predicted proteins | sample PopdelMetagenome_13_FD_206181 | JGI IMG/M metagenome (GOLD analysis project Ga0325411, IMG submission 206181) | Populus deltoides microbial communities from Bellville, Georgia, United States - Xylem-PdIQD-R4 | ecosystem: Host-associated > Plants > Phyllosphere > Stem > Wood/Secondary xylem...
CCAATAACATTCTTAAGAAGCCCAATGGGCTAGAGGAAACAAAATAGATTTTACCGGTTGCAATTAAAAAAATATATAATTACCTTTTTCTTTCAAAAATATTAAGTCAACTAACAAAAAAGAACATGGTTTCACCAAAAAAGTAAATCTGAAAAACCTATTATCTATAACTTAATTTGAACTAAATTGAAACAAATATAGATTTGACCGAGTTTTTTTCTAATAAATTGGTTGATTCAACAAAAACTTTTCAAAATCTAACCGGATCAATGCTAATAAAATATTTTTAAAATAAAATAAATTATTTTAATAAAAAAATTAATCTCAATTAAGCAGATAACTCGCAAGTCAATAATACAGTAACTTTTTTTTTCCGAGTCAGTTACCGGTTCGGCCGGGAAACTACATGTGTACATCACACCTTCTGTAGAACCTTTAAAAGCTATTTATTATGGAGAAAAAAAAAAACCCTTCATTGCCCAGAGGCTTGGACCAACGAAACCCGCGGAAAGTTATGGCTAAATTGAATCATATTAAACAATTATAAGGCTTTTATGGCCCAATATTCGGGCCTAGCTATTCATTAATCTGAACATAAGGCCTGAGAGGAGCCCAACAGAGTGTAGGCCCACTAATGTCTCTCGTCCTCCGGATCCAGCCATTCAGCCCATATTGCTTTATGATTTTTATTTTTTATTATCATTTCTTTCCTTTTCTCTTAGCAGCAAACGAGGGCAGGGAAAAAAACCAAGCAAAGGGAAATTATTCATTTATTATTTTTAATCACAAGTAAAGCCATCCAATTCGGCCCACTCTTATGATGGATGCAAAGTTAAGGGGGTGATTGAGATTCTGATAAAAATTATTATTTTTTTATTTTTTATAATTTATTTTTAATATCTAATATGCTCTGAAAATATTAAAAAAATTTAAGTAATTTATTTTTTAATTTTGATTAATTGAATCGCATTTCTAAATAAGAACTAAATTGATATTAATTAAATTATTAAATTTAATTTTTGTAATTTTTTTAAGTATAATATTCAAATTTAATAATTTAAATAACATTATCCATCTCGGTATTGAAAAAACTCAATACTAGTTAAATTATGGATTAATAGGTTATTTAATTAATTTTTTGAATTGAATTCAGTGTATGTTTAATATTATAGTAGTTTTTATGGTTATAATTTTAAAAAATTAAAAAAATTTATAATTTATAATTTTTTTAAACCCAAGTTCTTACCACAATTTCAAAATTAAACAAATTTTAAAGTTGTGATGAGAGTAAAAACATTTCCAATTGTAAAGATAAATAAAATTTAAGTTTAATAAGTATTAACAAATATTTATTAAAAAATCAAAATAAAAATTCAATTTTTTTTTTGTAATTCTAATATTTCGTGTTAATAAGTGGAAATCCGTTTTTTTAACTAACAAATACTTTTTTTTTTTTTCAAAATGGCAACGCCCAAAAACCCAATCATCATGGAATTAAACTGAATCAACAAAACGATGCCGTTGCTACTTTCTCCTCGGAAATAACACTTCCCTTAACCCCTACAAGAACTGCTAAACCACAGAAGCTCACAAAAAATCACAGGAACTTCCACTGCAAAAGAAGCTTCAATGGCATCCTTGTTAGTCTCCATCAGTTTCCCTATGCCTCTCTCCGCCCCTAAATTCTCATTCAAGGTAAAAAAATTCATTCATACCCATCTTCTTGTAAGCGACAAGTGTTATATTTAACTTATCCCTCTTGAATTTCTTTGTCATTTTATTTCATTGAGTGATCCAAGAATTGAACTTTCTTAATTGAAAGGCTCTTTATTTGAGCACTGTGAATTCTTGTTGCTATTCTTATGAAGTCGAGTAAATAATTTGGTGGGTTTTGTTTTTTAAAAGAGTGTTTTGTTTCATAAAGGAATGAACTTTATGGAGTAAAGTAGTGCTAGAGATGGTATTGTGAGGTTGGGATGTTTATAAATTTCTAGGGTAAGAGTTGTTTTATAGTTTGATTCAGTTGGTGTTTTGGATGTGATTTAGGAAAATTATGGGTTGTCATCTTGTAGGATTAGGAGTTTGGTCGTCCTTTTGTTTCCTTTAAAGGGTTCAGTGTATGATATGGATATGTTGTCTGAAAGTGTAGAGAGACTGTTTTTTCGGCAAAAAAAATTGATGGTTCTTTTGAAGGATACTATGAATGCGTATTGTGTGAGAAGAGATGAGTTATTGTAGATTAATATTCCCATCAAATTCTTGGAATAGAATGTTGCTAACCATTGGATACAAATATTAGTTAGTTGTTAAATGAGAAAACATCATTGAAAGTGAACAATGTGATCATATTTCCTTTGAGCTACATTATGATAGGGAGAGATCTTGTAGAATAGTCCATATACAGACAAGTACTTGATGGTTCATTGCTGCACGAAAGTTTAGAGGAGATAAATGTTTTCACTTTAGAAGTCAATTAAAAGATTTGAGATTGAACAACTTTTGGCATAGAATTGTGTAAAAATATTGTAGTTTTGTTATAGAAGCTGACTGGTGGATTAATCACACAGTCTGTGTTTTTAAATTGTTTCCACCTATTGGCCAGCATGAAAAATAAATTTTCAATTCTCTTGTTGAAAACTAATAATGAGTTCCTCTTACAGCTCTGGGGTAAATGACTATTTTACTTCTCATCTTTATGATAAGATCATATCAAATGTAAGAAACTAGACATGAAATTTGAAGTTCACGTTTGTCTTAAAGTTTGGTTTGAACCAATAGTCAACATCATAGGTTAATTCATAGAAATGCTGACTTTTTGTATATATCTGGTTGCATGTTCAAGACTGTAACTGCTTGCAAAAATGAGCCTATGTCAATGTAGAGTTGCTGTTTCATGGTGATTTAGATTCTTCCTGCCAACCACTAGTAATGGTTTATGCATAAAATCCATCACTTACCACATCATGAGTTGGTAACCTTTCCCCAACTATTATTATTTTGTATTATCACGTTGTGCTCCCCAAGTTCTTGACTTGAGTTAATAAGTTTGTGTTTTGATTTGGGACTGTTTTGTGACTGGTTTCTCAGGAATTACAACTAAGGAAATCAGCTGTTACTAGACTTTCGGGCCAAGCAACTTCTGGGACAGGTATCTTAATTTCACGCCACCTACCAAAAAAGAGTTGAAGCAAGATGATTTATCATATTCAGTTGATAGTTTTTACCATTTTTGCCTGTGATGGGAACATAAGCTTGTGAAAATAAGTAACTGTTATATCTTAACATTTTGAGTTGAATTAGAAGTGCACCATGGATTGTGGGTTTGTAAGAGTTAAACTATGTAATGAAAACTTTTATTTAAAGTCAAAAAAGAAAAGAAAAGGAAAGGAAAAGGGAGAAGTTCACTGGTAATGCTAACAGATAATGCATAAGAAACGTGAAGACCGGCCTTCTACTTGCTCTCTTATATGACTTCAAATTTTGTTTACAGCAACGAACCTTTTGGTCCCTTGCAACGCAACTGGAGAGATACTTTCTGTGAATCAGAGCTGCGGTGGATGTCTAGCAACTCCCACCAACCATTTTTACCGACTTGTTTCTAGTTGTATGCATGTAAGTTCTTGTAATCACAAAATAATAACTGGTTATTGGGTGGGGCCAGATATAGATGATGGTTGGGGATTTGTAGAAGGTTTCGTTAATCAAATTACTTGATTTTATTTTATCATGAATGATCTGACTGGCTCGTTTCATTTTTCTTGTACTGTAGACTTTGATGTTGAAGTGAATATCAGAAATATCAGAGAATGATGAATTTCTTTTTATAATTGGACCAAAGTAAAATAATAATGAAATCTTTAGTTTTCCTTGATAAACATTTTTTATCATATATATGATCTCCTCTGAAATGTTAGGATGATTTCTTGGAAGGAGCCATGGACTTCTAGAGAAAGAACAAAGCTTACTTACACACCTACCGTGATATTATGTTTTATGCTCTTGGTAGAGTCGATGGTGGAGGGTTTTAACGAAATTCATTTTGAAGTGATTATAGCTATTTGTTTCAGTCAGAGCTACATTATAACGGCATCATTTTCTTAGCACTTATATTGCAGAAGTGTTGGCATGTCATACTGTGCATGGAATAATTTATGTTTATGCATTCCCATTGTCATTGCTGAATGGCATTGGTGCATTTTGGCTTGCATCAAATTAGTTCCTGGTACCATTGAGGATTAAGTTGAGGACTTTTTTTCAAACTTGAAAGACCAATGCAGCTCTTGAATTTTTGTCTTAGGGCTCGTAACAATTTGCTGCGCTTGCTTATGGCAAGCTGCTGCATTGCAAATGGACAACCCATGATTCTATTACCATCTATCCTGTAAAATTGGCGCACAAAACATACGTGGTCCAATGCTTGTTCTGTTTAGTTTAATTCGGATCCTATGTTGCCGAGTGCTTTCTAGCGAGCAATGCAAGCAACCAGATTATGAAACCCAATGCCGAGACTCATGGTCAAAGCCCGTGGAAGCAGCTTTAGTTGAATTAATCATTCTTTCAAGAATGCCATAATTAGTTGCCTAATGTTGCTATGACATAGTTGGTCCTAGAGTCTCGAGGTTATCAGATAATTCATTCTATCAAGAAAACCCTTAACGGTGTTATTTGCATCGGTATAGTTGGTACTTGGAACGTTTTCAATTAGTTTCGGCTTTTGTCTCTCACATTGTCTCATGTCAGTATGATTTCCCTCATTTTGTTGGGAAACAATTTTAAGTGGGTCTTTGCATTCCTCTCTCCCTTTTCTATTAAGCACAACTAAGATTCCATCTTTTGTCAAAACAGATGATAGTTGATAAGTGGTCCCAAAGAGCTCAGTGAAGCTCTTGGTGGTATGTTGAAGCTTGAAACCTAACTCAATTTCAATTCTAACATTAATTTATCAGGGTTCTATATATCATCATCTTTTTAGTACGGGGAGATTACCAATCCATTTGCTGATATAGTTAAAAATAAGCATGCTTCAGATTTTGATTGGATTTTCTCGACAAAACATGCTATGTAAAGCCTCAATAGTAGTGGTCCCGATTCTAGGGTTATGCAAACTCTGAATCTAGTACTCAAGTAATCTTTTTTAGCCCTAATTAGTTGACTAATTAATTATGCATCTGGTAACTTCACTTGCTTTTTCGAGAGGGAAGAATCAGAACAACGAAGGTTCAGCTACATCCAGGTGGCCATTTACATATTTTGTTTAGCTCTAGCATTTTCAGGTCATGTATTTGCCGGTTGGACTTGCTTGAATGGTCACGGAGAGCCCCGGGGGGCATGCAAGAGTGCTCAAAGAACCATGTGGTGTACGTTTGACTCCTATTGCTGGGGAACCCTTGAAATGCACGTAGTCTCCACGTAACCAATTACTGATGAATGAATTTGCCTCATAGGTTGGCATACTTCATTAGCATGATGTAACATCAGGGTTTACATAAATATGTGAACAAATAATGAACATTACTGGTTTTAGCAAGCTGCTGTTGCTGTCTTTTGGTCTGGTTCAGAGACCGTTCTTGAGTTTTTGGATGGCTTCGTCAATTATCAAGTCTTTCCTCTCTAAGAACCTTCAGTTCCTTTGTTCAATTCATTTTGAGTTATCAAAATAACAAAGTTATTGTCAATGTTTTATAGTGATTGATCAGAAAATTCACAAGTTCTGAGCAGGAGCAGTACTGTTCGTCATCCTTATAAGAGCGTGCGTGTGCGAGAGAGAGAGATAGGAGAAACGTCTGAACTGTAAAGACGAAAAGAAGAAACAAAATCATTTTAATTAATGGTAAAGGGTTGAGAAGAAAATTTAGATTCCAATATATTCACACTGAAACTAAAGTTTTTCCAGCAATCTGATGCACCCAACTTCCTTTCTGAAATCTATGAATAGGGAAACTAGCTAGAGGGTTCTTACTCAAAAGCAACAACAAAAAGGTTCTATTATAGCTTGAGCATTGCTTACAGTACAAATTTCAAAAATCTTTCTTGTGAAGCTCGTATTTCTCAAAGTTATGAACAAGAAGCTAACTTGTCATATGTGTACAATGATCACAGGCCTCAAGCTAGAAATTATGAGAAAATGACAGACACCAAGAACTTTGCTACTTAAGTGAAGCATGCGATTCGAAGCATAGCTAAAATTATACAGATTTCCCCCCTTCACTGTAAAGGAGAAGTTAAGAGATAAGACGAAGAAACCCTAAGCTCAGGAGAAATATATATTAAATATTACCTCAGATTATACAGATTTGTCAAAGCTTTTTCAAGTCAAAAACTTCAAATATCAAACCTTGTCAAGAGATCTAAATCTTTATCAAGCAGGTAAATCTCCAAAATTTGTGTCTTTTTTGTACATCACGGTCTTCATGTTCTTCTTCTTCTTCTCGATCTTCGTTCTTCATTACTTCATCATAAAGAGTGGACACTATTTCTCAGGAAGGATTTGTGAAAGAGCTGCTGTTGCCCTTCTCAAGAACCCTAAATTCTACTCCGTTATTAGGAGCTTCGATTGGTTGTTTTGGCTGCTTACTTTCATGGTTGGATTCTTCACCTTGGTCAGTGCCAGAAGCTTTATGTTGGTTAGTGGATCTCTCTCTTTCAGCCTCTCTATATTTATGCAAGTACCTTACCATAGCCTCTGCCTGGTCATCAAACCCTAGAGAAATGAGAGCCCAACAGATGTCATCTCCGTTCACTGTCTTGCGGTTCTCTTTCTGACACTTATCAGATGCCTCACCAGTTACAAAACTTACAAATTCTGTCGCACATTCTTGCATGGTTTGTTTTGCTTCTTTGGAAATCTTGGCAGTTGGTGGCAGGATTTTCTTCATCATCCGACCCACATTGGCAATAGGCAACAATCTATCTTGCTCATCATCCATTTCTTCTTGATAAGAAATTGTTCTTTGCTTTGCAAAATCTCTTGTTAATATATAGTTGCATAAATATATGTGTGTATGTGTATGTGTCTTCACACAGTATGCACATGCATGGATGCACATCGATCACTAACACGTGACATAACACATATAGCAAATTGTTGAATTATATATATAAAAAATCATGTTGTGGATCATTTGAACAAACAAGAAGTTCTTAAAAAGTTGATTTAGTTGTCTGGTAATGTTATAGTTACTTTAATTTATTCAAGATTTTTTATGCTTGATTTTGATTATGTGTTTAGTTTTGTCAATAAGTTATTTTGTATTCTACTAATTGTTAAGTCATGTTCTTAATGGTTATAACAATTGATTAATATATTTCTTGTTATTCATAAACAAACAAATTGAATTAATGATTGTCACTAAAACAAAAGACAAGATTAAATAAAAAATATATAAAAAATTCTTAGAGTAACTAATACCAAAGACTATGATTTCTTAAATTTATTTTAAAATTAAATGACGACTCACGATTCTCGATATTATATATATAAATATTCAGGGTCACATAATATACTGAGATATAATATTAATGTTCTATTTGATATGGTTAAAATAATCATCCATAATTATTGAGATTTTAAATTTAAATTTGCAATCTATTCTTTGTTATTATAAAATTATAAAAATCAAAATAGGTTACTTCACCAATTGAATTCCAAGAAAATATAATGATGTGTTATTCAAATTGCATAACCTAATTCTAATTTGATTGAAAGGAAAGGAAAGAAATTAGAACACAATTAAAAAATAATAAAAAACAACGTTGAGCTCTTCGTGAGTTTGATATTATGATAGAATTTGTGATTATTGTTTAAAAAAATATATTTTTAAAAAATACAAATTAATTTTTTTTTATAATCAAGATTTCAAGAAAGAATTTTTAATAGAATTGATATAAAACTATAATGTAAATTAATTATGTAAACACCTTTAAAATTATAATCAAAACAAAATATAATTTTAATCGCATCTTATTACACTACAAGAAAAAACTTCTTCGTCAACTAAAGATGAGGATTAGTTTGGTCAACCTAAATATTAATAATCCTAGTAACTTTGCTAGTTCCCCAGCTGCAAAGCTGATTAGTACTGGTCTCCCTTACAGCACCAGCTTTTTTTAAAATATCCATACAATCTGCAGCCCCCCTTTCTGCTTGCAGTGTATTAGGACTGTTCATATAATACTATTTTCTACAAATTCAAATGAGTGGACTCCGTTTGTGCACGTTTGCATGTTTTGGGAATAACCTAATTAAGCAATACCTAAAAAGAACTGATTTTAAGCACTAGCTTGCAAGTGCTGGCGTCTGATTTACCTCAAGCTTGGGCTAGTTTTTAGGTTTCTCTCTACATGGCTTCAGAGCATTTGCATCATGAGTATAATTAAACAGTTTGGTTGGTCAGACTGCTAGTGGGAACTCGAAAGCTTTAGATATTGATTATAGCAAGAGGCAAGATCAGTTAATTTAATTGCTTGTAGTGAACTGAAATTAGGTTTCCAAAGGGATTGTTTAGTGATCAAAATTGATTTTTTTTGGAGTTTGATGATCATGATCAGCAGTGCCAAATCTTGAAATGGGCGTTTTTTTTTTTAATGGATAGTACCTCTTTTTTATGCCTGTAAATAGTTCAGTGATGCACATTCTCTTTTCTTAGTGGCTATTTTGTGCAATGCTTGGTTGAATTTTGTTAGTAAATAGTTTTTTTAGGCATAATATTCTATGGATCGAATCAAGCTCATTTCTTCTTAGGCATATTCTCGTTTCTTATATTAGGTATAATCGTACGATAAATGATAAACTATTCAACAGAGGTTGCACTTAGTATGATTAACTTTTGAACGTGCTGGTCTAATCTATAATTAGGAGCAATATTGGTGGGGCTAGTAATCTAGATTTTAATTTGGTATGGTATATCTATGAATAAAACCTAGTACGGGGTGATTTACAATTTAAAAAAATTAATATTTAAGCAGCGCGTGATTATTATCCTGATAATAAAAAAAAATTCATTCTCAAATTATTTAAAATATACATTTATTCTATATATTTATCTTTCTTTTTTTTCAACCAAACACGTTTTCGTTACTTCTGTATCTGTCCCTCCAGTGTTAAGACACTAACCAAAATTTTAAAACTTAGTTTCTTTCATATTCTTGTAATCTGATTTGATTATCATCCATAATTAGCACTAATTAATGCCTTATTGCAAAGTATTAACATTGGGGTCAGCCATTGATATTGGTCTGAATTCAACTAACTCATGATTGTTAAAATATGTTAGCTTTACACTTTAATCATTATTTCTGCGAACTTAAACAATCTTCATGTATAGAGCTTCGAAAATACCTCTTGTTGTGTAGAAAACATCTCATTTATACTTTCTGTACGTATATAAGCTTAAAATGTCTTCCATATTCTATCTACTTACATTGCTGAGATTTGCTTTATGCATCGTTATCTCATGTTTTAATCAAAAGGGTTGGCTGAAAAAAAGAAAAATTTCATGATTATAATGGATGACGACTACCTTAAAAAGGGACAAAATGAGATCAACTTAGTTTATGCGTGAAAGATAACATGGGAATAAATGCCTTCATTGTTAAAGAAAAAAGAATATATAGCCTGCAGGACCACACACAGTCTCTATGACTTTTGTGTTTTCTGCTCAACCTATCACCAAATGACTATTTGAATCACTTATCGAAGTTGATAAATTGAAAACTTGCTGAATAATCAACCTACATATTACCGGAGATTTCGGAAAAAGTAACGGAATAAAACGAGTTAGTTTTTAACGGTAGTATTTATCATCGTGTAAAATATTATTAAAATAATTTTTATGGACCGACAAAATATTTTCTCGGTATATATTTTATAATTTTCTACAGTGAGATAGCTAGGAACCTCTTCATACTCACTATTTGAGGTTTTGTTTACTGAACATTAGCTTGGCTGAAGTTTGTGACTTGGAAGAACACTTTTGAAAGGGTTTGGAGATACTTCTTCGAAAACCCATTTAGGGTTTACAACTTATTTAGGGTTTCTAGTAAGGGACAGAAGAAATAGATAAACAAGTGGCTAGCTACACGCACTAAATCCATACAATGAAGTAATGATCCGTAAACCCTAGCCAGCAAGATATTTGGAAGTCATTTCTTTATACAAGGACTTGGAATACTTCTTGTGGTGGCCATATATAAATAACTTTGTTGAGATTCCTTTCTTTTGGGTACCTTAATTACTCAAATATTGTGCATCTCATGTGGTCTTGTTCTCGTTCCTTTTCTTTTCTTTTGGGTCTAAGCCATAGTACCAACTTGAAATATCTTTTTTATAGTTTAAAGAATGACTTTTGTGCATTGAATAAAAAAATCGCTGCCTTCTTGGGGAATCAGGATCCTTTCACCCTCTCCTTTCAAGAGAAAAAAAACAATCCTTTCAACCCTAATCTCTTGTAAAAGTTTGGGAATTAATTAAATGCATAGTGGATAGGAATAACCAATATTTTTTTATAATAATTGGACAGGAATAACCCTTTTTTTATTTGTTAAAGTTTTTCCTATCATAAGTGCATGCAGGAAGGTAGTAAGTTGTTGAAGACAGCATTATTCTTTCTGCCCAACTAGGCCTTTGTTTTGTCAATTAAAGGTGGTACTCTTGAGTTAACTAGCTTGTATATCATGATTATATCCATTTCTCTAGCTACTTCGATCAAAAACAATGTACCCACATCAAATTTAAAGCTTGTAAGATTGAAATTCGTGCTCGGCTAGCTAGGTAACCTGTTCATGTTCTATTCAACGTACCAGCACATAAGAATTTCCCCATGCATCTTCAATTAATCAAATTAAACCCCACCTCGGTTAATTTGCGAGGAATTGAAAAGACATAAATTAATTTTCTATGACCAAAGAATAACTTGAGTAACGCATGATTACCGTCTCATAATAGAAGAGAATGAGATAGAAAACATGTTCTAATTTCATGTAATTATTGTCTTGAAATTACTTTAAAATTATACCATGAATATATTTATTTTATATTTTCATTTTAATTTCTTTAATTAAATATATTTTTATTTTTATATCTATTTCTTAGATACTGACCAAACACAACTTATAGCTTTATCATCACTTGCTTCTTGCCTTTCCATGTGTGGCATTCATGCCTTCAGTAAAAACAATTATGGCACCTTGGCCGCGGCAGGGAGGAACGAATTTCAGCATGTCGAAAGCATCACACTCTTTGCCAAATTATCTTTTATCGACAAGTTAAACTTAAACTTAAATTGTTTCTCTTCCTGGCATTGATTAAAACTTTTTGAATGAATGGAGAATATGCTGTCACTGATAGGAAATTGGAAGCCATGTTGGGTTTGGTATGATATTTTATGCAGTCAAATCCAAGCAACTGT
>Ga0325411_1008095_pt1 | contig 11403 bp, 10 predicted proteins | sample PopdelMetagenome_13_FD_206181 | JGI IMG/M metagenome (GOLD analysis project Ga0325411, IMG submission 206181) | Populus deltoides microbial communities from Bellville, Georgia, United States - Xylem-PdIQD-R4 | ecosystem: Host-associated > Plants > Phyllosphere > Stem > Wood/Secondary xylem...
ATATAGTAACATAATGTTTGATTAAAATTTTAAAATAAAATAAAAGAGATGGAATGAATACATGTCTCATCTGAACTTTTTATTTAAAAAATACTATAAAAAAATTAATTTATTTTTATATCTTTATCTCTTCAACTAAACACACGTTAATTTATGTTTTCATTCTACAAATAATAACCAAACAATATCAAGGACGCAACTAGAAATCAACAAAAGAAATCACACAAACAAAGCTAGTCAATTTTCAACCTTGCTCGGAAGTAACCGATATATATATATATATATTATCCGTTAAATAGGAATAAAAGATGGAAGATGTTTGGCAGCACTAGATTCCTTTGATAACAGGGTTGTAAGTTGTAACTCCGTGTAGTAAGAATCTTTGGCAGCGTTAGTTTTGCACATCATTTTTACTGATTTGGATTGGAAGTATGAATGATGGTTGTATCTTCATTTTTCCCCAGGCTTTGGATTGCAGTATTCATTGCTAATATGTTGATTGTTGAGAATTCCTCTATGCTGTACTATTCCAGCATTCGCTTCATTAACCAATTGAAATTAAAATTAACCCTGTATATTTGCTACTGAATTGCAGAAACAAGGCTGCTGTCCTCCTTGCAATTCGGTCCAGAAGATGGGTGGCTCTCTTCATTCTAGTCATACTTGATAAAAAAGGTAAACACACACAAGATCAGAATATACCAGTCAATATGAATCCAAACTAACCATTTCCAGATAATCTATTTGCTTTAGTTAGTCTCTGTGCTTCTTTGAAACTAACCTTAGTCCCCTCGTCTCATTATGGCAAAAAGAGTGTTGTAGAAGCCAAATTCAGAGAAGTTGAAAAAGAAAGCTGCAATAGCAATCCTTCGAGCCCATCTATCAAGCATACACTAAAAAATGATACTGATCTTTTGGCCTGCAAAGCAGAGTACTTCAATCAGTGTGGTGAATATCAGAAATGCTTTGAACTAACTTCAGAGTGAGTTTTTAACTTGTTTCAAACAGAATACATCTAAGATCATACCTTAGATGCATCAGGTCATGAGCTTTATCTTCTCTTTCACAGCCTGCTTGAGAAAGACCCTTTTCATTTGAAATGTACCTTAGTACACATAGCTGCTGCTATGGAGCTTGGAAATTCAAATGAACTTTATCTTATGGCATCGAACTTAGTGAAGGATTATCCTCAAAAGTGAGTTTTATTTCTCTGCCTTTACTTTTATGATATGCTCATATGACTTGTGCTCTTTGGAGTTGAAGGATTACTCTCAGAAGCTACTTCTTTATTTCCCTTTCAATTTGAAGGATTATGCTTTGATTGAGCTCTCTGTTTTCCCTTTTTACTTCTACTTTCTTTGCTCGCTAGATGTGTTAAAGGCACAGGATGGTTTGCTTGTCATCATGAAGGAATGTGATCATGGTTATTATCTCAAATGATTTGGTGTTCCAATAACAGCTCAGCTAGCTAACATAAATAAAGAAGTTAAAGAGATGGAAGTAAGAACTCTTGGCAACCATGTGTCCACAACACCTGAAATACCATTCACAAGTAACATGTGGGATATGCATGTGATTTGCTAGTGATTACTTGCATAGTCCAATAAAAAGTACTGTGCAAGGAGTAGTATTCATCTGTTGTAGTTATTGGGCTTCTCATCCATTAGGACAGTCACTCTCTCTTCCACAAAGCTAAAATTTACCTGATATATAACTGGTAGCAACAGTTTTCAGCTTGCATACGTTTCTACTATCATAAATGGAAAGATTGTAAATCCTAAGAAGAGGTAATGTAATGGTGGACCTATTAGAATAGGATGCTCTGACTGCAAGATTCTTCCCTCCAAGGGGTATGGCATGTGAGTTATTAATTATTCAGTTCCTCAAATACAATAAAATCACTGAAAGTGAGAACAACCAGTGCAGAAGATTTTGAATCAATAAAATGAAATGGTACATTAGAAGTGAAGATGGCTTCAGGGTTGTCAAAAAAAAAAAAAAAAAGAAGAGAAAATAGAAGTGAGTGCATTCTCCTATTGTTCCTCACTTCTGTTGGATGATAATTGGGTATTGGCCTCCTTTTGTATTTCTCTAGATGTTTCGTTGTGTCCTGCTCAAAATTGTAGAGAAATGATATCTTCTGGATGCTTATCTGTATTTCATTCTTAAGTGCTTTTGAATTACTAATTATGAAGTTTTGAAGAGAAAACGAACAGGAAAACAAAAGGAGATTGTTTCTCTCTCATAGACTTCACTTCAGCTTAAGCATGAATACAAGGAGTGCCGATTAGATATTATGTAATCATGTATCATGTCTACTTATTAGGGCTTCTTGTCATTTAGGGCTCTCTCATGGTTTGCTGTCGGCTGCTGCTACTACTGTATCAAGAAGTATGATCAATCACGGCGTTATTTCAGGTAACTGTTGCCTGAAGCTCGGTAAACCATGTGCCTGTTTTGCTTCTTTTGGCCTTATGGAACAAATTTGATTTTCTTCTTTATCTCTTTTTTGACATTACAGCAAGGCTACAAGTCTAGATGGAACCTTTGCTCCTGCTTGGATTGGCTTTGGGAATGCTTATGCTGCTCAAGAAGAGGGTGATAAAGCAATGTCGGCATACCGCACTGCTGCTCGTTTATTCTCAGGGTAATTTGGACTAGAACCTCATCACCTCTTCTAGTTGAAAATAATATAACATTTCTTCACCATGTAGTAATTGAAGAGTGCATGTTTTTGGCACATTATGTGCTTTTGTTAGGCTGCCTTTGTTCTAAGAAAATATTTTAGTATTTCCCTGCATAGTTGAATTTCCCTGCCTCTCTAACTTTAGGAGTTTTATTTGAGGCCTCTCTACCAGCCTCCAAGGGTGGTCCATATATTATTAAATATCTTCAATAAAAAAGCTCTAAATTATAAATTAAAATAAATATGAAAAAGAAAACATATATAGAATTGGCTTACAAGCAGTATAAGAAAATTAAAGTGTTTCATGTTCTTTGAAAAGTTTTTGATATAACTATAAACGGAAACATCCTAAATATACAAATTTTATAAATACATGCGGGTTTGGAGGCCGACGTGTTTTCTCCATACCCAACCCCATCGTTGCAGACTTGCAGGTACATATGGACCTTTATCGCAACCTTTTAAAAAATATCAGTCTTTTAGTACTATTCCTTCTACTTGTAAGAATTGTAAAGGTTCACCATGGAATTGTTAGAATCTATTTACGAGAATCTGCCTTGAAGATAGAGTTAAGTGTAGTCAATTATTTGAATTTAAATGTAATTGTTTTCGTATCAGATTCCGCTGCAGGATTTGCTGCAGAGTCTGTTATTAGAAGACCAATAATTTCTCAAGGTTGTTGAGAGTTTTTATTAATTTCAAGTTCTTTGTAAGCCTTTAAATAGTCATTCTCAATTAATTAAAAGTATTGATCTTTCTATACTTAACTCTGCTCTTTAGAATTTTCTAATCTTCTTAAATCAGTGTTAGCTGTTAGCAAAGAATTCTATCAGTGGTATCAAAGCTTTATTTCTTATGGGTTGTGAGGCAAGTATTCTCAGTTATAAACACAGAGATGATGAGATTAAACACTAGTAATTTATTCTTTCCTTTTGGTTCCATGTCTACTTCAAGTAATACTGCATCTGCAATTTCAGTGTTCAATGGTGAACACTATCATATTTGGGTTGTCAACATGAGGTTTTATCTAAGATCTCAAGGCTTGTGGAATGTTGTAGTGTCTGATTCTGATCCGTCATCATTGACAACAAACCCCACAATTGCTTAGATGAAAGCACATGAAGAATGAAAAACTCAAGAATGACAAAGCCATCACCTGCCTACATTCTGGACTTGCAGATCATATTTTCACCATCACCAAAATAATGAACTTGGAATCACCAAAACAAGTATGGGACAAGCTCCAAGTTGAATTTGAAGGTAGCAATATAGTTAAAACAGTTAGGCTTATTGCATTAAAAAGAGAATTTGAGTTGATGTAGATGAAAGACAATGAATCTGTCAAAGATTATTCTGGCATATTAATAGATGTTGTAAATCAAATGAGACTTCTTGGAAAAACATTTGAAGATCATAAGGTGGTAGAAAAAAATATGATGTCTGTACCACAAAAGTTTGAAGCCAAGATCTCTGTAATAGAAGAATTTTATGATTTGCAATATCTCACTATTGCAAAGTTAATTAGCAAACTTTATGTACAGGAGCAAAGGGTACAAATGAGAGATGATGTGGTTGTTGAAGGTGCTTTCCAAGCAAACAACAAAGGAAGGAGTACTGGTAACCTGCCAAGAAAGAAACCTGTCAAGTTTTCTAAGGGAAAGACAAGAATATCTTTAAGAAGACAAATTTTCTCACCATGCTCTTATTGCAGAAGAACTAACCATGCTGAGAAAGATTTTTGGTTTAAGGATAAACCTTCTCTCCAGTGTATGTTCTGTAATAATCTTGGCCATAGTGAAAAATATTACAGAATCAAGAAGAAACAATCTCAACAGCAAATAAAACAAGAAGTAAATGTTTTTGAAGAAGGCAAAGATGATGAGGAGCATCTGTTTATGGCATCTCAAACTTGCAACACCTTTGAACTGAATACATGGCTTATAGACAGTGGCTGCACTAGTCACATGACTAAGTTTCTGTCAATTTTTTCTTTTATTGACAGATCAGTTCAACCAAACATCAAGTTAGGAAATGGAGATATTGTGCAGGCTAAGGGAAAATGCACTCTTGCGGTAAGGAAAAATAGAGGTACTAAAACTATCACCAATGTTCTTTATATTTCAGAACTAGACCAAAATCTCTTTAGTGTTGCACAAATGCTAAGAAATGGTTATCAAGTCTCTTTAAAGATAGTTTTTGCTTTATCACTAATACACATGATTTAGAGATAGCAAAAATTAAAATGGATGGTAATAGCTTTTATTTGAAGCTCGATGCATTTGAAGGGCATGTTTTTATTGCCAAAGTTGATGAGAGTATTGTTTGGTATAAAAGATTTGGTCACTACAACTTAAAACCATTAAAATTGATGTATGATGCTGGTATGGTAGAAGATATACCTGAAATTCATGTTACTGCCCAAACCTATGGAAGCTGTGAACTGGGGAAGCAACACCGACAGTCATTTCCTAAAGGTATATCCAAAAGAGCTACTCACAAATTGGAGTTAGTTCATTCAGACATCTGTGGACCAATGAGCACAACCTCTTTAAGTAATAATGTGTATTTTATATTGTTCGTTGATGACTTCAGTAGAATGACTTGGGTTTATTTTCTGAAAACCAAGTCACAAGCACTTTCAATGTTCAGAAACTTCAAAAGTATGGCTGAAACTTAAAGTGTTCAGAAAATTAAGGTGCTGAGAATTGATAATGGAGGAGAGTATACTTCAAAGGAGTTCAATGCCTTTTGTCAAGAAGCTGGGATTGTACACCAGCTGACAGTTCCATACTCTTCATAGTAGAATGGAGTTTCTGAAAGGAAGAACATGACTGTGATGGAGATGTCCAGGTGTATTTTGTTTGAAAAGAAGTTACCAAGGTTTCTATGGGCTGAAGCAATAGATACTTCAATATATTTGCTTAATAGACTACCGACTAACTCTGTTCAAAGCAGAACACCATTGAAAGCATGGTCTAGTGTTCGACCTACTGCCAAACATCTCAAAGTGTTTGGATCATTGTGTTACTTTCATATGCCTTCTGCTAAAAGAGGAAAACTTGATGAAAGAGCAGAGAAAGGAATTCTCGTTGGATATACAGCTGAATCTAAAGGTTACAGAATATACAATCTGAATAGAGCTAAAATTCATATTAGCAAAGATGTGCATTTTGATGAGAATTCTTGCTGGAATTGGGACTTAAAAGAAGTTGATCATAAAACCACAGCTGTTCTTGAACCAGCAGTAAGAAGAGTTGGTGTTGAAGATCAACCAGACAATAAAGCAACTTCAGATACAATAGTACTTAAAGTGAGGCCATTGTCTGATGTGTACGAAAGATGTAATCTTGTATATGCTGAGCCTACAAACTACACTATAGCTGCAAGAGTTCCAGCTTGGATTGATGCAACGAAATTAGAAATTGATTCCATTGAAAGAAATGAAACTTGGAGATTGACAGAACTTCTTGAAGATAAAAAGGAAATTGGTGTGAAGTGGGTCTTCAGAACCAAATTCAATACAAATGGTTCAATTTTCAAACACAAGGCTAGATTGGTTGTTAAAGGCTATGCTCAAGTTGTTGGAGTGGATTATGGTGATACTTTTGCACCAGTAGCTAGGCATGACATTATAAGACTTCTAATTGCACTTGTAGGTTAAAATGAATGGAAATTTTATCATTTAGATGTCAAGTCTACCTTTCTAAATCGTATACTCCTTGAAGAAATCTATGTTCAGCAATCAGAAGGCTTTGAAGTTGCTGGTCATGAACATAAAGTATACAAGCTACACAAGGCTCTTTATGGCTTGAAGCAAGCACCAATGGCTTGGTACAGCAAAATTGATACTCATTTGATTCAACTGGGATTCAAGAGAAGTGGAAATGAAGCTACTTTGTATATGAAACAAGATGAAGATGGTCTGCAGCTGGTAATATCACTATATGTTGACGACATGCTAGTTACTAGAAGCAATGTAAAATTGCTGGCGGAGTTCAAAAGAGAAATGCAAGATGTTTTTGAAATGTGTGATTTTGGCATCAGAACTACTTTCTTGGAATGGAAATACATCAATGCAACTCAGGTATTTTTGTTTCACAAAGGAAATATGCTGTTGATATACTCAAGAAATTCAAGCTTGAATCATGCAAAGAAGTAGCAACTTCATTGGCACAAAATGGGAAGATTTCAAAGAATGATGGTGAGAAACTTGAAGAATCCTCTACATTTAATAGCTTAGTAGGTAGCCTATTATACTTGACAGCAACCAGACCTGACTTGATGTTTCCAGCTAGTTTGCTATCAAGGTTCTTGACCTCATATAGCAATGTTCACATGGGAGTTGCTAAAAGTGTGCTTAAGTATATTAGAGGAACAACCGACCTTGGCATCTAGTACTCAAAGACATGAGGAGTTAAATTAATTGAATATGTAGACAGTGACTGGGCAGGGAGTGTTGATGACATGAAAAACATTTCTGGGTATGTTTTCACCATTGGTTCAAGTGCAATATGTTGGAATGCAAAAAAGCTAGAGGTGGTGGCACAATCAACTCCAGAAGTAGAGTATATCTCCATGACAGCTGTTATAAATCAAGTAATCTGGTTAAACAAGTTGCTTGCTGATTTAGGCCAAGAACAAAGCTCACCAACTGAGCTTTGTTATGACAACAAGTCATGCCATTGCTATTGCTTAAAATCCCGTTCAACATGGTAGCACCAAGCACATCAATGTAAAATTTCACTCCATAAGAGAAGCTGAGAAGAATCTATTTATAAAGCTTCATTATTGTCCAACTGATGTTCAACTTGCTGATATAATGACTAAAGCACTTCCTAGATCAAGGTTGGAATTTCTAAGGATGAAACTTGGTTTGTCCAAGGCAAGTCTTAAAGAGGAGTGTTAGAATCTATTTATGAGAATTTGCCTTGTCGATAGAAGATAGAGTTAAGTGCAGTCAATTATTTGAATTTCAATACAATTGTTTTCATATCAGATTCTACGGATTTGCTGCAGAGTATTATTAGAAGACCAATAATCTCTCAAGGTTGTTGAGAGTTTTTATTAATTTCAAGTTCTTTGTAAGCCTTTAAATATGCAATCTCAATTAATTAAAAGTATTGATCTTTCTATACTTAACTCTGCTTTTTAGAAATTTCTACTCTTCTTCTGCTCTTCTCAAATTAGTGTTAGTTGTCAGCAAAGAATTCTATCAGGAATATTTTCGGCTTCATCTTTCTTTCTGTCGCACGTGTGTGGCATCGCGGCGATCAAGTCCACTCTCAAATCCTAGATGTTGGTATCCTGGAAAAATTAGGAAAAATAGGGTAGACAAGGATTTCTTGTCTTTTATCTGTGGAAAGCAGGAATGACAGTCATCACCTAGTATTTTGGTCACTATGAACCCTAACTGGTCTTAGAGATCGGGTACGAGGACTGATTGCATAAAGGGAAGGTATTAGCACCCCAAATACACCCTGCCTAAAGTAAGCTGCATTGTTTTATTGTCCGATAAAATCTAAGGTATTGTCGTTTTTTCTAGTTGTTGGTCCATTTATGGTTTAAGAAAAGTCCTCGGCAGTAAAGAGATCCTTATGTTATCGGGTAAAACCTAACCGTTCTAATGTCAACACAAGAATTTAATATCCGGAATATGTCTTACTTATAAGGTCGTAACCCCAGATACTAAATGAAAACAAACTATTTTTTTTGAAAATTTTGAAATATTGGCCTAGTTCTCGTGACTTTAATAAATTGGTTATTAAAGCCATAATGCATGTTAATACATATTTTTGAATTTTTGTTGTATGAAAATATGATATGATTTTTTTTCTTTGAGCTACTTGGTCGTATGCATGAAAACAAAAACTTTTAATACCAGATTTATATCTTTACAGTATAAAAATACAAACCAATACTAAACAAAATTCAATAGAAAAATATGCGGGAAAATCACATATTTTTTGAAATAATAATTTTTTTTTTTAAAAATTTATTTTTATTTTTATTTTTTTAGAACTGAATCAAACTCGATGTATGTGATTGGGATAGACCTAGTGGCCAACCTGCTCACTAGTTTAAGCCAGTTACCTGGCTGAGTACGGGCATGGTCACTAATTCAAGCCAGTGACCTGGCTGAGTAGCAGACGTGAGATGTCACGCACGCCTGCCACTGAAACAAGGGAATTATAATTAACAGCTACTGTAGCATGTGAATTATAATGCAAAGGAGAGAAGAAAGGACTCACCTGGAGACGAAGCCGAATACACTGGTGTGTTGTTGGTCCTCTGTTCGTGTCTCTATCCTTTTTCTGAGTTTTCTTTTTTATTCTCTGCCCGTGTGTTGCTCCACTGTCTTCTCCTTTTGCTTCTTCGGTTTTTTTGTTCCTCTGTGCTTCTTCTGGTTCTCGAGAAAGGAAGCCGATGGTGGTGCTGACCTCCTCCACTGGTTTCCTGGTTCTGGAGAAAGGGAAGTCGATGGTGACGCTGACCTCCTCTGCTGGTTTCCTGGTTTTGGCAAAGAGGAAGCCGATGGTGACTTAGCTCCCCTGTTCTCTGTGTTCTTTGCTTCGCCGTTCGGTTTCTCTTGTTTCTGTTCCTTTGCTCCTCCTGTTCCCGTCTCCTTGTTCGGCCCTCCTTCGTGTCTCCCCCTTTTCTCCTGTATTTTCATTCCCCTTCTCAGCTCCTCCCCTGTTCTCTCTTTCTTTTTTTCTCCCCTCTTCCCTCCTTGCGTCCGTCGTCCTTTTCAAACCCCCCCCCCCGGTGTTCGGTTCCTTCTCTGGCTTTTATAGCCAGAGAACGCATGCATTTTCCCTGATAATAAAGACACTTAGGACCGTTATTGCTGAAGTAATGGTAACGGTCGGCGATGGCAGGGGCGTCCGTTTTTCTCCGGCTTTATAGCCGAATTATACGTTTCAGTAACGTATTGCATCGTGACAGCTGAGGCTAATTGCTTCTTCTTCTTCCTGCTGAAACGGCTTCCCTGGTGTAATAAAGAAGGTGATGAACAGTGACGGTGTTCTTTTGAGATGTGAAATGACCATTTTCAGTTTGGTCACTCAAGTTCTGAACTTTTGTAATCACGTCCTTGGATAAATTATAATTGAACCCCTGAACTTTAATTTCTTCCCAATAAAGCCTAAATTGACTTAAAAATATTTTTTCTTGCAATCAAACTCTTTATAAATTCAATTAAACCTCAATAAAATTTAATTGAGTTCATAAACATCTGATTTTAGACTTTTCTTTCTCAAATTGAATTTTTCTTGTCAACAATGCTCTTATAAATAAAAAATATACTGTTAAATTTTAATTCTTATATTTTTAAACCTCCTCAACTAATTTCTAGCCATTTTATGGACATTCTAGCATCCTTTTCTCACTACTAATATTTTTTTGAATTTCTTTCGAATATTTTTTCATATATTGTTTTTGTATTTTTTTATTTTTTGTGTGAAAAACCAAAAAAGGTAACAACACTTTCCATAGAATTTTTTTGGCCTCATTAAGAAAGAATAGAAGTATGTCTTTCCTTACCAGACTTTTTTATTGTCTCTTCCTTGCTTACATTGATCCAGAACTTAAGATTCATGGCAGTCCCACTTCTTAATGTTTGCGAAGTCTCAACTATTGGCTAACGTTTTATCTATGATTCTTCCCTGATGCTTGAGAAAACTCTGCTTTAGTTTTTAATAAAAATGAAAATGGGGGCTTTAGTTTTGTTATGTTCAGTTCAAGAATGCTAGATTTGAAGTTTGAACCCTTGGTAGGATATTATTTGTTGCTTTGACTTCAAATTCTTGCTTGTAGTTTAAGCAAATGATTTCCTTTTTCCATTTGGGGAATTATTTGTAGCTTGCTGGCAAAATAAGTATAAGTTGGATGGACTTTGAACATAATATTATTTCACTCTACTCATTTGTCTTTAGGAATCCGGTTTCCTTTTATACTTTTCATCCTGTTTCTTGTTATGGTTTGTCAACATTCTGATTCGCCCTCTGTTTTTCAGTTTTTCATGCAGGCAAAGGCAATTTGCCCTTCAGATCCACTTGTATACAATGAACTTGGTGTTGTTGCTTATAACATGAAGGAGTAAGGATATTTCATTCGTCTCATCATTCTGTGGAAGTTTGACTTGGAAATTTTGTTGTGCATACTGGACCGAAAGCAAACACAAATAAAACACGTAGCAAACAGATTTACGTGGTTCCCCAAAATCAGGTACATCCACGGAGGCAACAGATTGTATATTATTGGAGGAATGATACAAACACTCAACTCAACCCAGTACAATCCCACAAAACCCAGTGTTTCACTCTTACACTCGGTGTTTCTCTCAGATCTACACTCTTTCACTCTCACAGTTGCATTATTTCCTTCTACACACTTGCACACACACCTTCACTTACACTAATTGTCTCCATTTATAGGAGGAAGGAGAGCAGAAAGGAGAGCCTTGAAACATGCCACTAATTGTGGCACTAACCACTAATGATGCTTCCACTAAGTAAAGTGGTGGGGTATTGTTATTATCAATAAAATCTAGACAAATCTCCACAAATCTCCACCTTGGCAAGATTTTTCCATCCAATCCTCGTGATCAATCAATGCTGCCTCTAACGCGCCGTATGGCGCTGCACCCTGAAGGTGCTCAACACCGAGAGATGTTGACCAAGTCCAAACAATGTTGGAACTTGATCCCTGAGACACATTTT
>Ga0325411_1008097_pt1 | contig 11402 bp, 7 predicted proteins | sample PopdelMetagenome_13_FD_206181 | JGI IMG/M metagenome (GOLD analysis project Ga0325411, IMG submission 206181) | Populus deltoides microbial communities from Bellville, Georgia, United States - Xylem-PdIQD-R4 | ecosystem: Host-associated > Plants > Phyllosphere > Stem > Wood/Secondary xylem...
TTACTATTTTATAAAATAAAAAAAATCAAGTTAACAAGGAGAACCCACATAACGTATAATCAACCTCCAAATTGGATTTAAAAACTATGGGTAAAACGTTGTTGAAGTCCCTGAGGACGTGCAGGCAAGGGGTGCAAGTTTGATCATGCACCTAACTACAAGGAAAAAAAGTCCCGTTACGAATGACTTCCCGACCTGCAAAACAAAACAATGGAATTAAATCTTCTTGTTTCCTCCGTCAGTCCCGCCATTTGACCATTAATTCTCTCGTCAGTTCACACCGTTTACGTTATGATCTTGTAATGAAAAACCAAAGGCAACATGGTAACAAAAATTTCTCTCCTTAAGCGGTAAGAATATCCAGACTCACACACTGTACATAAAAAATAAAATAAAATAAAAATTGTAAAATTTAATAGCGGTCAAAGACAGGCAAGAGAGGGGTAGAGTGTAGAGATAGATGCTGTCATACCCTCTCTGTCTCTCTATAAAGTTGGGACGTATACAGTTAGTTGTTAGTGTAGACAAAAGCCGGCTTCTGTCTTCTTACATTCTATTCTCTCTCTCTCTCTCTCTCTCTCTCTCTCACTGCCAACAATCCCCCCTCTCGCTCTCCTCACCAGCAAGAAATGACACGCACCCAAGAAAAGGTTTTTTCTTTTTGGTTCTTGATAAAGTAGAGTCTCTTCATATTCTCTCTCTGTTATTGCTATTGGTGTTTCTTCAACTTCTCGATTCCTTTACTTTGTCGTTTTGACTCATCGGATAGAGATAGAGAAGTTAATATTATCCTGACCATTATAATTCCATTCCATGATTCTTTTGACGGGATTTGTGTGAAATATTATATCTAAGGGGAAAAGAAGAAGAAAAAGAAGAAGGCAAATGTTTTTTAGAGTAATGAAGCTCTGATTTGAGTTTTGGATTGCACCTGTAAGCTTAAGGATTTGTGAAACGCTTTGTTATTGGATTTCTGGAGATGGGCTGTTTTCCTTGTTTTGATTCAAGGGAAGAAGAGGAGCTGAATCGAGAGAAACAATCTGATGATCTGAAGCAAACTTTGCCTACTGTTCCTTCTAACATCTCCAAGTTGTCTTCTGGTTAGTTTTTGTTTTATTATTTTTTGTTAATAATCAATTTCTTTGCTTTTTATGAATTAGTTGTTTCTTCATATTTGTCATTGCTTGATCTGATCTGGTTACTTTCTGATTTTGTAATGTTTGTGGATATCACATCAATAACACTTGCTTTGTCTTTTCTTTTTTCCTATTTTATTACGAGTACTTGATGATGAAATTCTAGAATGATAGACTTAAGATTGGTTCTGGTAGACCCCACTGGATTGTCATGCAGCTTGTAAAGAGTTTTTCATTCTTTGGTGAAATATTCGAGCATTCGGGTTGGATCTGATCGGTGATTAGAAGGTTGGAGATATTGGGGGTATTAGTAACTTAATTCAATTATCAATTTGTCTCTTTGGAACCATCATTTATTGGAGGTTCAATTCATGACCATTGCTATGCAACTGTTCTATTGATCTCACTGAATTTGAGGACTGAAATTCTTAATCTTATAGTGCCTGGTTGAAAGTAAATGAAATTTTTTTTATCGATCTGAGTTCTTTGTTTTGATGGAATTTACAGGATCTGACAGGCTCAGACCAAGAAGCAATGGAGGACAATCCAAAAGGCAATTGCCAAGTCCAAAGGATGCACCTGGTGTCAATATAGCTGCTCAAATTTTTGCTTTTCGTGAACTTGCAGCTGCAACCAAGAATTTTATGCCGGAGTGTTTCTTAGGTGAAGGGGGATTTGGACGTGTATATAAAGGGTGTCTTGAGAGCACTGGTCAGGTAAATTCTTCTTCTTTTTCTCCCCCATCTGATTAACAGACCTATAAGCACTGATTTTAGACCACCTATTTTTTGTCAATGAATTATCGTGCTTGAAATAATGAGAGGGATGGAGTAAAACAACACAAAGATCCCCAGGATCCTAAGAAAATGTATTTAAATTCGATACAAGACTGATTCCAAACTTAAATACTATTTGTAATCACTTGAAAGTAAATTAAAGCCACTAAACAACTGGATACAGCAGAAAAAAAGACTACAAAATCAGTCACTGCTAAGAGGTATATGGTCAATTTACTATTTGCAGTTCTGAAGGCAAAATGTAACCGAGATATATTTTCTTTTATTATGGGTTTATTATCACAGGATACCTATCCGACCTGCTTCATTCACAGTTCAGCACAAGAAATTGATTCTTAATTGTTTACTCCTTTACTTTTCAACTTAGATGAGGATAGAAATATCAAGTTATGAGGACCTGTCTTTGTTTATTACAGTCCCTTAATTGGGTGACAAGGATTAAAGCTTTGTTAAATCACCATTAGATCAGCATGGTTGTTAAACTCTTTGCAGTGATATTAGAACCTTGTAGTTCTTGACGATCTCATATGTACAGACTAAGTAATCCATCTCTGGTAACCTTGACTCTGAAGTTTGTGGAATCAATTTTTATATCTGTATGGAGCCATTGATGTGCTAATATTCTAATGAGTCATTGATGATATCCTTTTTAATTTTAGGTCAGTTAAACAACACTTATTCCTTAAGTTTTTCTTTGTTGTTCAACTGACATCGAATCCATTCCCAGCTGCCGTTGTTGCTTGAAATTGTTAATTTTTCTAGGGAAAGCAGCAGATGGGATTGATTTTGGCAACAAATAGTTTTGCTCTTTCTGCAAAGCTTAAATTTATGATGCCTTAGTGAAAGTCTGGTGGGTTTCTGGTTAGAAGTTTTTTGAAATTCCCATTATACGTTGATGGACTAACATGAGGGCGTCAGCTTTGGAGAGTGGTGGACATGGTTGAGTTTTTTAATTTCTACTCACTTCCTATTTTTCACAGGTTGTTGCTGTCAAACAATTGGATAGGAATGGCCTCCAGGGTAATAGGGAATTTCTAGTGGAGGTTCTCATGCTGAGCCTTTTACATCATCCAAACCTTGTGAACCTGATTGGCTATTGTGCTGATGGGGATCAGCGGCTCCTTGTCTATGAATTTATGCCCTTGGGATCATTGGAAGATCACCTTCACGGTAACATTCCTTGCATATCTAAATCTTCAATTTTAATTTTTGTATCATTTCTCTCTCATTTATTTGTATTATCAAGGTCCCTAGCTCCTCTGAAGTTACTATCAGTGTTAAACCCAATCATTGAACTTTCAAAATAAAATTACTGTACAATGCTGAGTCATCAAAGTGATAAATATTCCAAAGAAAAATTTCAAAGATAGGACCAGCTATAAAGCATCATGACCTATGCCATAGAGAAGCTAAAAGGTAAGCTTTTTAATTTGAGGTTGGTTAAAGCAAAGACAAGAGCATGGTCATGTCAGGTTATTGGAGAATCTAGTAGGGACATCCCTGATGACTTATTAAACCAATGAGCTTTCTCCACTGATTATGGTTAGAGGAGGTATCATGATCTCTCTTTCTCCTCCCGTTTCCTTGTAGGTGATACTGATTTTCTTTAATAAAAAACTCAGTGGTGGGTAGAAATCGTGATGCATGTTCTCTTGTCTTTCTATCTCTTCATTTTGTTTAGCTCATCTTTAACAGCATTGAAACATTCCATTAACATTGTTGGATTTATTCTGGTTTCTGAGGTGGATTTGATTGTCATTGAGATCATAGCATAGCCAGTGAAAGTGGAATATCTTTCATCATAAAACTAGCATTTGATCAGAGTAAATTTTTTTTCAAGTAAGTTAGTTTAGTTGTACAAGGTTGTTCTGATTTCTGAGGTAATGCACTAAATAAATATCAGAGTCTATATTTCATTTTCTTAATTGACGAGTTTATTTTTGAGATATTAGAAGCAGAATTTACTGCTTAGTGATACTCATTGGCTTATCATTCAGATAGATTGACTGTCCACATTAATATTTATGGACTCTCAATTCATTGGTTGGTTTCATTGAATGACAGCTTCAAATATCAAAGATTGTGTCTGTTGCAATTTGAATAATTTGGAATAGGAAAGTAAAATTTATAAGGGACATGATGGTCACATCATCAAATAAGGAGGCTGATGTTGATATATGAACACAGTAGGCTATTGAAATGTCAAATATGCGCACATGCACAGAAGCACTAAAAGGAAAATGACGTTTCATGCTTGAGATTTTAGGATAGTGTTGATTGAAGTTAATGCTTGGTGTGTGCACTACAATTCTTGAGTTGCTTTTCACTGAACATATTTCATATTTTTTGACAATTAAATTACACATTATTAAGAGGAAATAATGGCTATTTATTTTATTTAACTCACTGGTTGATGGATCCTTCTGCAGATCTTCCACCTGAGAAGGAACCACTAGATTGGAACACAAGAATGAAGATAGCGGCTGGTGCAGCCAAAGGTTTGGAATACCTACATGATAAAGCAAGCCCTCCTGTTATTTATCGGGATTTTAAGTCATCCAACATTTTACTGGAAGAAGGATTTCATCCAAAGCTTTCTGATTTTGGGCTTGCAAAGCTTGGCCCCACTGGGGACAAGTCACATGTTTCTACCAGGGTTATGGGCACTTATGGTTACTGTGCTCCTGAGTATGCCATGACAGGACAATTGACTGTAAAATCTGACGTCTACAGTTTTGGGGTAGTGTTCTTAGAGCTGATAACTGGTCGTAAAGCAATTGACAGCACTCAACCACACGGAGAACAGAACCTTGTCGCATGGGTAATTAACTTTGACCATTCTGCAGTTTAGCCCATTCTCTATGGTCTTTTTGTCTGTACATTTTTCCTATGCTCATGTGATAATTGTGTGTTGATGGAGGAACTTTTACCATTATGCAGGCACGTCCATTATTCAATGATCGCAGGAAATTCTCAAAATTGGCAGATCCACGACTGCAGGGGCGTTATCCAATGAGAGGACTTTACCAGGCTCTAGCTGTGGCATCCATGTGCATCCAGGAGCAGGCTGCTGCGCGTCCTCTCATTGGGGATGTGGTCACCGCACTTTCTTATTTAGCAAACCAGGCTTATGAACCTAATGGTCACGGCCACAGAGGTTCAGGGGACAGGGATGAAAAAAGACAGAGAGATGAGAGAGGTGGACAGTTGTCAAGGAACGAGGAAGGTGGAGGATCGGGACGCAGATGGGACTTGGATGGATCCGAGAAAGAGGACTCACCAAGAGAAACTGCTAAGATGTTAAACAGGGATTTAGATAGAGAACGAGCAGTTGCTGAGGCCAAGATGTGGGGAGAAAATTGGAGAGAGAAACAACGCCAAAATGCTCAAGGAAGTTTTGATGGCAGTAATGGATAGTACACAAAAATATTATAATGATGCCTGGCATCATATTTCCTTGCTGTCTAGTTTCCTGCACTGCAGTCACCATCACCGAGTGAAGAAGAAACATTGGAAATTTAAGCTTTGCTTTGCTGCTTGTAAGGGATTTGGTGCCAGTTAGTGTTCTTTATGTTGAAACATAGAACAAGAAGATGATGATAACGAAGAAAAGCATAATCTGAGAGTGTACATTATCATCTAGGAGAGCAAGAAAAGAACAAGACGTATTCAAAAAATTTTGAGAGTTAAGACGTCTAGGTCATGTTCTTCTTGCTCTCGTAGGTTCCTTCCAAGCATAAACATTTCAGCTGTCTGTACTCTGTAGTCTTCTTCGACGACATTTTACCGACCAATGAAAGTAATTTTATCAACTAATTGATGTGGTAATCTCGTGATGCATTCTCTCACACATAATTTACCAGAGCACAAAACAATCTTTGCATTTAAAATATTTCTTGTCAAGGTGAAAAAGACTCGATGCAACCATTTAACAGAGTAAATCCCCTTTCCCCTGTCAATGACCACTTACCATCTTTCCCAGAGCTGCTATTTATTGGAATATGACTTGGAAATGTACAAGTTTTATCCATACCCTGGTCCCAGGTGTACCATGTTTTATCAGTATGGAAGTGCCTGTTATGTTGCTTTAGATGATAGGAAAGTTCATTTCATAGAAGAGAGATCAAAGGGAGGAAAGCCATGCCAATAACGAAACGGAACTCAAGAACCTTCTACACGTGGCCCTCTGGTGGAAGTGTTTTACTTTTATATGGCAACCAGGATTTCACATGGCCTGCCCAAAATCAAGGGTCAATCAGAGAAGACCGCATGAAATTGGGCTCACAAGATGCTGCAAGCTAGCTAGGCCACGCATCTATTTTAATAAAGAGAAGCCTAATTTAAGCTGTATGGTCTGTTTTACCCAGTGTTCCCAGGTAAGCTCACTAACGTGTAAAAAAAAAAAAAACAAACAAAATTAACATTTTGTACTGCTTTTGATTCATTCATCTCTTATATCAAGAGGGAAGCAGACACATCTCACTCATACAGAGTGTACAGCATGAAATTAATGCAACTGGTAGGGGATCAATGGCATAGCATGATCATCAGTGAGGAAGATTGTAACAAGGTCATAATAAATAAATACAGGTAGCTCAAACTGCACATTCAATTGATTGGAGGTCATCGTGGGAAGCTTCCATGCTTTTCTCATTCTCCTTAGACTCCTCTGTTTGGTCATGCTCCGCTGCACTCACATCAGGTTGAGGATCAACTGGATAAACTTCAGAAGCCCCTAATGTGCCTAGTATGACAATGCTCTTCAAGTTTTCAGCTGGTATCTTCCTTTTCTCTGCATTTCTGTAGATTCCATACAGCAGCATCTGAAGTAACCCCAAGACGAAGCCCAAGATGTTCGGAAGCTGCGAATTCACAAGGAAACAAAGAGATTAATTTAACGGCTGAGCTTAAATGAAATAGGTGGATTTCTTTTAATTATTTTTCGGAAGTATTGCATGGAAATCACTTACAGCAACACACATGTCCTTGATGAAAAGGCCATAGGCAAACCATATGACAGCGCTCAACGTAAGGAAAAATGACAAGGTGAACGGCATGAACTCAACGCTCTTTGTTCGAATGATTTGTTTCTACAAAAAAACAAGTAAATGATAGGTGAAAAACATGAAGCTGGCTAAAATTATGAAGTTGTAGTTCAGTACTCAGAAGTCAAACTCACCACAATGTTTAAGGGTGCTGCAAAAACGCATACAGAGAAGGCAACACAAAGCCAACCAAGAGCCTTGACACGAGTTGAACCACTTGCAAGAAAATGTGTAAGGAGAATGATCAACGAGAACAACCCCATGTTCATAGAAAGAAGCAATTTGATTGTTGAGACCTGCATCCCAAAACTCAATTCATATCATTAAAATGGATTATTGATATTCCAAGTTAAATCTTGAGTAAAGCAGTGGTAGCAATTGATAAATCATGCATATATACCCTGCTCTCTCTTGTTGCATAAGCGATATAAATGGCAATGTATATAGTCTCTATGACACATCCAAATGAGTTGATGGTGACAAGAAGAATTTCATCGTTTTTGAGCATTGCATAGTAGAGCCAAAGCATAGAACTAAACAATGCCACGAGATAAGGCAAGGATTGGAAATCTTCTGTTGATTTTTTCCTTAAAATCCTGATAAATGTTGGCCTGTAAGAAAAAACAGCTATTTAATATTTTCTTCGTTGGATTTTCATAATCAAGAACAACAAGCGAAGAAACACAAACTCATGCACAATATGTACTTACACTGGAGCCAGGTACACCATGAATGAGATGATGTTACCTGTCATCATGCATAAAAGAATTTTACCGATTAGTCAGCTAGTCATCCATAAAAATTAACAACAACATGGAGCAACATCTTGATGATCAGAGAAAGAATGGGTGAACATAACTAGGATTGACAATAAGATTTTTCTTGTTTTCTTTCTTTGTCTTTGTTTTTCTTCTAAATTCTTTATAAGGTGTCAGGAGAAGATCTCTAACATATGATCACTTTCCCCTTAATTATTTTTAGCGAAGGTTAATTTTCAGGAAAGGAAAGGAAAGGAGTACAGGTAGAACAATCTTACTTTTTTTGGTTACAAAACAAATAATATATACTCGAATAACGAGGAAGGTAGATCGTGATTTTATTATCGAGTTCACATACATTAATTATTAGAAGAATTAAGGATCTATTGGCATTATTACTAGCAAAGCAAATAACTATCTGGAAACCAACAACTACAAGTACATAGAATTAGGACAACTAACTGACATCTTAACCATATTACTTAATTAGCATTATAATTGCGTGACAAAACGTTGAAGAAGACGAAGAAGATGTGAGTAGATTGCAAATCTAGAAGTTTGACAATACCATGAACCTAAAGGAGATTAACTACTAAGAGGATGCTAAAGATAAACGTTTTGCAAGTATCGATCATGTAAAGAGAGGAAGAAAAGGGAGGAAGTTGTGCCTCCTACAGCTAGCTTTCTTTCTGTATATTTGTATGCATTGATTTTCAAGCTAAACTCTTTAAATTTTTCCTCATTAATGAAAAGAAAAGGATGGTGCATAACATACCGAGGATGCCGAACGTAAATGCCAAAGGATGCTGCATGTTCATCACTGCCATCTGAACTAATTCCTCCTCAATAAATTAACACCAAACTAGAACCTCTCTATATGTGGAAACTAAGAAACAGAAGAAGCAGAGGGCCTCAAACAAATTAAGGATCCCTTGCTTTCTGTGTCTAAGAATCACTCGCTACCTAAAGCTCTCCCTTCTCTCAATGATCTCATGCAAACAACTGGAGCTAGAGGATGGCAAGCCAAGGTTTTGAGCACCCTTTATATACACACAAAAAATTCACACTGTTGATTTACATGTGAAAAACTATACAGGAGAGTGTGCGTATTGAACTCATTCTTGTTGCATGACAAGTGGAGAATTAGTAGGTGGCGTAGCCCAAGTTCATTTTACACAATCACCTTTCCTTTTCCCACGTACCCTCCTCCTCGCGTGCTTACATTTCGGACCCAATTAATGAGCATGCATACAATAATTTTTTATTCTTAAGAACACCACCTTTTACAGAGAAAAGTTTCACTCCTTGGTTATAATTGTTGATTTGGCTCTAATTAATCAACAGTAGAATTTACTTAATCATGAATTCTATGACATTTAATTAGATGCACTAGCAGTGGTCTTTGTGGAGGATCATACATTGCACGCACCCTGACAGAGAGTGGGATGGATTAGTGAAGAATGTGTCGAGGCTCTTACGTTACTAACATACAGCAAAGCTAACCCCTAATACAAAGCTTAATTCACGTGACTTCTCCATAGCTCTTCTTTTCTTTTTAGCCGTTTCGATCTCTCCTCTTACAAATCTTCTTCTCTCCTCTTCTTGAATCCTCTCAAACGAAAACAAAAGGAAAAAGAAAAAAACCAAACACGCATTAACACGTCAGCTTAAGTTACAGTATTTCTGTTTTTTGTTTGATAGCCAGCAGTGTGGTGTGTGCATGCATATGTATGTTTTATATATGTAAGCATTTAGGCTTATAATAAACGCCGTGTTATGGAGGGGATCTTGATTTATTCTCCTCCAAGCCATCTGTTTTTGCAGTTATACAAGGAGAAAGCAGATGACAAAATACATGACCTTGCTATTTCATAAAACAACAAATAATTAATTTTCTGCTGTTCTCTCTTTGCTGTTATTCTTTCTAGGGTTAGCATTTATTTCAGGAATATGCTACGTTTGCATTTAGCTGTACTTCATTTAGCTAATTTATTTATTTGGCAGCTAATTTGTAGTTCTTGTTAAGGCTGAATTTACCAACTGCTAACTAACCAATGGCTTGAATTTCTTCACTTGCCTGTCAGTTTCTTTAAAAGGGTACTGTTATTAATTAATTATTTCCATATATAAAAGATCTTGAGGTTAAAAGCTTAGTCCAAATCATATATATATATATATATATATATATATAGAGTGCTAGCTTAACTGATCACACCCCACTAAATACAAATTTAACTGTTTAATTATTGCTAGTAATTTAGCTATTCGTGTTCACCAACTACTGGAAAATTGAATCAACGGAGTTCGCTTGTTTGACATCATGTCAAGTAATGTTTTGTAAAAGTAATTTTTAAATAAGTTTTTTCAGATTGTTTTTTATTTTTAAAATCTTCAAAAAAAAAATAAAAAAACCAAAAAACCCATCAATTCCGAGGTAAACAAACTTTAAAAAAAGGCAGGTGAAAACGCAATCATATCTTATCCTTCGTTTGCTTTTGATTTGAATGAAAAGGTGTATATATATATATATATAGTGTCATATTGTCTTTCTGGGAAACAGTTATTGTTCTTCCGATTTCAATGATTAAAGGGACATGATTGAATAATTAAGAGAATTAATAATAAACGTAAGGATTCAAATCAATGCTACATAGCAGACAGCAGGAAGAATAAAAAATCAAGGCAAGCAAAGGAACTAAATCTGGGGCTGACATTTGTTACATGAAATATCAAATACTGTCAGCTAAGCATGTAATATGATCATACGCGTGGCATAATTGATTGCTATATATGTTGATGATTTGAAGACATCTATCCCTCTCGTATAATAATTGAATGTGAACGAACAGCAGGTAAAGGCTGAGTTGCTAGAGAATGTGATCTCGGTAACAACCTTCAAGTTTCAGTCAAAGACAACCTGAGACACTGCCGATGTCTTTTGAGTGTCCACATTTTCTTTATCTTCATCCGTTGGTTTCAGACAGAACACAGCATCATTATTGGATTTTGGAATGGTGATAAGGTGGTGGTGGGGTGAGTTTACATGTACGATCGATTTGGGACAACGAAGCTCACGATCCATTTTTTATTTAATTTTTTTATTAAAAAAAACCTGCTAACACAATTAAAAAAAAAAAAAAAGCTAGCAATCAGCTAGAAAAATTAAGATGACGTTTGCTGGATTAATTTAATAAAGCTCAACATGAAGATACATACCTTTTGTTTCTGGAGATAAAAAGCTGAATTCCCAAACTTTAAAACTCTTATCTGCTCTTTATCAGCTCATAAAAATTCTGGTGACGTGGAGATCACTTGATTTCGTGCAATCTCAAGATAAATCTTCAATATATATTCATGTCTCCTTAGTCTGCACAACAACATTTCAAACTCATTTCATAATTGGCACGTCATCCTTTCCTCTTTACTTTTAATCTTGATTTAATGCCCCTCTTGAGGCCATCGACTGCATCAATCATGACCGAATTAAGGAATTTTAATATTTTGCTTAACAAAAACCATTGATTAATCTCAATCTCGGTTTTTATATAAGAAATTAAATGTCGTACACAACTCTTCTAATGAAACATCAACGCCTTATCTCTCAAGAACTCAATCAAGCATGGCCGAATTAAGGAAAGGTTTTTTGTTTATACAGATCAAACCACT
>Ga0325411_1008098_pt1 | contig 11400 bp, 5 predicted proteins | sample PopdelMetagenome_13_FD_206181 | JGI IMG/M metagenome (GOLD analysis project Ga0325411, IMG submission 206181) | Populus deltoides microbial communities from Bellville, Georgia, United States - Xylem-PdIQD-R4 | ecosystem: Host-associated > Plants > Phyllosphere > Stem > Wood/Secondary xylem...
AAAAAATGCAAGAATACCATTCAAAAATAAATGTTAGATTGAATTCCATCTGGAATAGCATCTCAAATATTTTAATCTTTATTTAATTATAATTAATTTTTATCAAAATCTTTAAAAGAAAATAAAAAGAAAAATAATCATGAAAAGCATAACAAAAACAGTTCCAACTAATATCACTAAAAAAAATATCATAATCTCACTGGAAGACAAATTGAAAAATAATCCTAGTTATTTTATTTAAATAAAATTAAAGCAAAGAAAATAAAGGTCTTAAAAAAAACCCAAGAGACTCGACAAATTGGGTTAGCTTCTAGCCCAAAAACATATGGGTGGGCCAGTATGTCTAACCCATAAGAAACAACATTCTCTTTCTAGTAATTAAAAATCTAGTTGTTCAAGATTTTTTCTATGAAAGATATGGGAGAAGCAACATATATATTAAGAATAAAGATATATAGAGATGGATTTAAAAAGTTGTTGGTGTTATCCCAATTCATATACATAGATAAGATGCTAAAACAGTTTAGCATGAAATAATCCAATAGATGATACCTGTAAATTTTGCATGGGAGATGTTTTCTAAGAGACAAATTAAGAGAGATATAATAGAAAAGATACCATATGCTTTCTTTGTAGGATCCATCATATATATGATGCTATATACAAGACTAGATGTATCTTATGCTCTAAGCATGACGAGTAAAGATCAATCTAATTCGTAAGAATTACTAGAATATAGTTAAAAATATTCTTAAATACACAAGAAGAACTAAGAATGTATATATGTTTTATTGAGAAGATGAACTTGTAGTTCGTGATTATTCAAGTGTTAGTTTTCAATCAAATATTAATGATAGTAAATCTCATTCATGATAGATTTTCATTTTAAATAATGGTGTTGTGAGTTAAAAGAGTTGTAAATAAAAGACCATTCCAGATTTTATAATTGAAATTGAATATATCTCTATATCTAAGGTAATAAAAAAAAACTATTTGGATCAAGAAGTTCATCATTAAACCAAGTATAATTCATAACATTGTTGATCCAGTAACTTTATACTATATTAACAATAGAGACATTGTACAAGTAAGGAAATCAAGGTTTCATCAACAATCCAAATATGTACTTAAGTAACTCCACTTGATTAGAGAAATTATATAAAAAAAAATATGTAAAGATAGAACAAGTATCCACTGAAAAGCATTTTGTAGATCCTCTCATTAAGTCATTATCACAGTAAAAGTGTTGCACGTGCATGTGCGACGTGGCGGGACGTTAGGATCAAGAAGTCGCCACATAGTTGTTTGGTTCAGGATCACTAGGAAACCCGGGTGTAATGGTCTTATCAGAAATTTTAAGGGTAAATGACTGGTTATGGCTTGGAAAGCTATTAGCACCTCTGGTTCACCTTACTTGAGGTAACTTGCATTATGTGATCTAGATATGGTTTAAAGGTTCCTAACCAGTAATATGTTTATGACTCAGAATAAATATATACTCATATGAATAAATATGATATTTCAAATTTATTATGGGCTCGTATGCCTAGATAAATTCTTATGGGAAGGATCCATGTAGGTGCTTTAACAAGGGATCACCTATCCTGGAAGGCAAAAGGGTTTTCCACAACTCATATATTGTGGTGAAAAATACTCCTAAATAAAATTGGTATCTAAAAAAATTATTAAAAATTTCTAGTCAACTCCTAGTATTTAAACACCACCCTACTTATAGGTCCAACATTTATACCAGGATGTAGAGTATTAATTTTCATGAATTGAATTTTTTAGATTTGTTAAAATATTGGTCAAATCCTTAAAGAATTTTCCAAACTTGTTGTAAATTTCAAAAGATGCAAAGAAAATCAATACAAGTATTTTTCTAAAACAATGATAAGAAACACCTTTTCTCTTCTTTTTTATAAATACAAATGCATTTTTTTATATAGATTAAGCCATATGCAACAAGTAAAAATTATTTTTAAAAAAAAAGTTTTTTTAAGCTCATATTTGGCAACATTATATTTTTGTTCAAAACAAAATTGTCAAAATAGGCTTAAGAACATGTTTGTCAAACACGCCCTTATGCCAAAATTTCTTTTTATCAAAACAGTGGCAAACTTAAAAAGGCCTTAAGTATTTGACTTGGTTTTAAACCAATTGGGTCGACCTGAAAACATTGGTTGAACCATGAACCGAATCAAAAATCAAGCTTTAACCCAAAACTAAACTAGAACAGAGATTTAAACTAAAATAAAATCAAAACTAAAAAAACACAAAAAGTATAAAATTTTCTAATGATAACATATCAAATACCAAGGAAAACAAAGAGCATGAAGAACATTCAAACTCAAACCCAACATTGTAAACATCAAACCATACAAAATTTCAAGCAATAAAAGGCAATGTTTTGTTCCCACTTAAACATAGATCAAAAATCAAATATTCATTTTCTTTGGTTATTACTCAAACGTCATGATTAAACATGTTATTGATGCATCAAAACCCTAAACTATTTACAAATCATCATTAGTAAATAGTAGAAATCGTAATCAAACTTGTAAAAAACATAATCAAATCAAAATGAAACTTAAAACTAGCATTCAAGACCATGCTTTTCGGATTAACATGAAGGACATGAACCCAAATTACCCAAAAAACCCACCATACACTGTCAAACCTAGAAAATAAATTTTAGGCCTCATAATCAAGCTCTCTTAACCTTAACAAACCACATTATCATAAACAAATAAGTTTGAATAAAATACACTAACAAATAACCTCAAATCATAAAGAACATGTATTAGATTTCAACTTCAAAAATTATAGCCCTATTATTAGCCAACAAAAACATCAAAACTCAATTCAAAACTGATTCTTTAAATACTTTGAGACCCAAACTAAACTCAGGAACCAAGAACATGCATTAGCAACTTAGAAAAAGTCATCAAACACTTACTACTACCTTTGACAAATTTCAAAACTACTATACTTCGTTAAAACCAAACACACAAGCACTTTTTAAACATCTCAGCAACATTAACAATAACTTCAAAATAGGATTAACCAATCATAACAACATTTTCATTCATTAATCTGTATAAATACTAAAACACTAAATAATGTCAAAATGATTAAAAAAAACATCATTAAATATTGAAAAAGCATGAATGGAAAGCCACATGGACTTCACCATTAAGTTTTCACATAGTTATACCTTCTCATAGGCTACTACTTCCCTTATCTTTACCTTTTATTTTTCCCTTTCACTTTTTATCTTTCCTAAACTTACTAGACCTTCTATATTAAGCCTTTAAACCTTCATATTAGGGTTTTTTTACGAAGTATATCCTCATGTTTTTCTCTCTTCTCCCTTTTTTTTCTTTGATTTCTAAGGGTATTTATAGGGTTTTTCTAGGTCTTTTTGTGGATTCCCTCAAGGATTGATCAAAACTCAGTCCTTTGATCAAAATGAGATAGCTCTAGACAAATGTTAATAGCTAGAATCTTTGCCCTTCAATGTTTTTTTGGGATGGTGATTTTTCTTAGGTGGTTTACTCTTTCTTGGAGACAAAGGCGTGTATTCCTCATCTTCTGATCTTGGATGAAATATGTATGGCCTCGATAAGAACCCTCTAGGATTTTTTAAGTGTGAACACATGAAAAGGTTAGGTGGTTTTGAACAAATTGGTATCTCAATCGAGGCTAACTGAGTTGCCTACTTTATAGGCTTCGCTAGAGAAACTCCGATGTAAATGTTATTAAAAACCACCTAAACTTGGTAGAGAAGATGCACATTTTCCATTAGATCCATCTTTGCTTTATTTTGAGGTATGTAGCTCTACATTTATTTGTTTGAAGGTGTCAACTCAATCAACCTAGAATCTAAAAATACGGTAATGGCTGATCAAGGACAAGATGTTGGAGACTTATATGAAAGAATTAAAATGTAAACATTCAATTTCATGGAAATAGGGTTGTAGAGTGAATTTGCTTCTTTCTTTTGCAAAAAAAACATCGTGTCATTCAAAGGTCTAGAACTCAACAACGAACTCTTGGAATGTGCCGACCCGACCATTCAAAACTGTCAAGGAAGGAGATGAATAGTAGGTGAACGACGCGTCGTCTAGGTTAAAACCCTAGAAATTATGTTTTTTCATTTGAGATTTGATATATTTCATTTTACTCCCTATTCTTTCAATTGTTTTTAATTGCACCTATTTTTATCTACCAAACTCTTAATTTCATACAATTTCACCCCTTTCAAACTCAATCATCAGCCCCAAAGTTTAGCATCATTTTCATCTTGGTGCTTGGTTTTTGATTTGTGCACTTGGACCCTTAATTAACCATCAAGCTTTCAATTTTCATCAATTTGGCCATTGATTTGGTCAATTTTAGCCATTAAAGTATCTTATCTTTTACAATTTGGTCCTTAGTTTTAAATTTCTTCAATTAAACCTCTAATTGGCTATTAAAATTTAATTTTTTTACAATTAACCCCCTGATTTGACCAATTATACTTTCTAAAGTCCAATTTCAGTCCCCAAACTTCAATTTCTTCCAATTAATACTTAAATTGACTCTAAAAAACTTATTTTTCTTACAATTAAGTCCTCAGTGAAATTAATTAAGTCTTCTAAAATCCTTGTTCAGCCCCTACTCATACAAATTTGTATTTCTTTACCCTAAATAAAAATATTTTCACTAAATGGGTCTTTTGTCAATCAGAATTGGATCGTTAATTTTGTCAATCTTATATGTTCTGGTCCTCTAACTTTTCCACTTGTTGTTTTGGTCACCAACTTGGGCAATCTTCAGGGTTTTCTTTATCTGTATCCTCTTGTATTTTTGGATTTTCTTTTTCTTTTCTTGATTTTTTTGTGGGGTCAAAAATTGATAACAACAAAAAACATGATCACCATATGAAGCAATATGATATGAGATACATGAGATATTGGCTTTAATGTAAGTAAAAGATTGATAGCGCATATTCTATGTGGCCAATTGGAAGGTTATAAGGGACACTGACTTTATTCATATAAAAACATATTTATTGTTAAATAAAGACTCTCTTCATCTTTAATATTTATTATTGGTCCAAAATCCTCATTTCATTAATGAATCTAGAGTAAAAATAAAGTTATTGGGACAAAAATGCTTTGCAAAGAAAATTAAATAGGTGCTATAATTATGATATTCTTATTATTAGGTTCTCGAATTTCATACATCAGAGGAAACAATAAAGCAAAATTATTCAAGAGTTCCTATGATCATGTTAGACATATCTAAAGTTGTTTAGGGATTTATTACCTGAAGATTTGATTTTCTTCAATTTTGAATAATTCTTTGAAGGTTCAGCTATCGCAATCCACAAGCTATCCAATTGTCTAACCTCTAATAATAATCTACACAAAGCACCAGTAAGAAATTTTCTAAATTCCTATTTAGAAGAGAAAGATTGTTATGCCTAGAGTTCTAGCTCTCTATTATGATACTTATGTAGTCTTTTTTTTTGTCTAACATAGAACAACCTCAAAATAAGAGTCATAGCTTACTATTTATAGGAAAATCTGAAAACCCCTATAAATTGACAAAATACCAATTTGCCTCTTGAATAATATCTATATATTAATTAAAGATAATTTTAGAAATTAACTCAATCAAGTTCTTACTTGATTTTTCTAAGTCTAGAAGTATAACTTTATATTAATGATATTTTAGTTCTTAATTTCTAAAATATATTTTTAATCAAGTCATACTTAATTAAATCATCCTAATTTAATTTCTGACTAATGGTTCTTAATGTGTGTAACCCATTAAGTTCTTAATATGTTGGCCTAAATATAAATTATAATTTCTAATTAAATAGAATTAAATAAATTAAATAATTTATTTTATTATCAATTCAACAATTAATCTATTTATATTTAAAGATCAGGTGTATCGTCTAGCAACATGTTATGATTCCCAAATATTAAAAAAATCATTAGTGGTTTGACTTAACCTTTTAGTGGCTGGTTTCTCAGTGCAATTAATATCCTTTCATCAATAATGTTTTGATTTAACATTAAAACATGGAGTATATCTTCCATGTTAAATTATGTTTGTTCTCTATATAATAGTCATTGGTCATTTGAATAAGATTTGAAGCTCTTTTTCAAATCTTATTTCACTTTAGCCAATGATTTCTCAGTCAAAACTATTTAAAAACAGATGAAATATTTTTATTAATTCACCTACGGTGATGAATTCTTTTTTGATCATTCAAGTACCTTTAGATAGTTCATATTATACCCAATGTTTGTCCTTTCTTTATCTTAATTAAAATAACATGTAACAGGATCAAAGCATAACATTATTTATATTGAGATAACTTTGTGATCTCAAGTCCAAGGATTAGTTACACAACCATCACATGAGCTTTTCCATAGACATAAGTGATCTTTTCATATGGAATTCTCATACAGGTCAGTTTAGTGTACAAGTCTAATGATAAGCACCTACATATTAGTTTTAGATGTCCCTTATACCTCATCGTGTAAGAACATATGCTTTCTTTCATAAAGAAAAGAACATAATATGTATCAGTCTCTACAGCTCTAATGAATGTTCAATATTTAAAAGAGCATCAACTAGGAACATTTTAGAAACAATGCTTTGATGCAATAGAAATCTTATAATTATAACAACTTTATAATTTCCTTTTTGCAAAGTATTTTTGTCCCATGAACTTTATCTTTACTCTAGATTCATTAATTTAATATTTTATAAATATTAAAAATAAATTAAGCCTTTATTAATAATAAATATGTATTTACATGAATATAATAATGACATGTGTAACCAACCGATTGGCTACAAGGTATATTAAACTAACATTTATTGCATAAAATTATTGTTTCTAAATATTTATAGTTGATGTTTTATTGAGACTAGATAATAAATAAAGTTATTGAGACTGATAGATATTATATTTTTTTTCTTTTATGAAAGGAAATAACTTTTCTCATAAGTTAAAGTATAATGAATACTTAGAATTAATATATAAGTGCTTGTCACATGACACATACATTGAACTGATTCATATAAGAATTTTTCATGGAGAGATCATTTATGTCTATGCAAATGCTCATATTATAGTTGTATTAGTAATCCTTAGACTTGAGATCGTCAACTCATCTTATATAGGGAATGTTGGTTTTGATTCTAACTACACGTTATCTCAACCAAGGGTGACAAATGGATAAATATTTTTTTTAACGGATGCTTATACCATCGCTCCTTTTTATTCTTTTATACTATTCTTTCTTATTGTTTATTCTTTATTACCATGTTAATTTCATGGAATCATTTTCTCATTTTTCCTTGTTATTTTTATTCATTGAAACTCGTTATCGGTTTCACTAACGTTATGCATTTTAATTTAAGATTCATATCTCTCATTTTAACTTCAACAATACCTTTAAATTTATTTATGAAGATTAGTGTTTTCATTTCACATCATATTAACTATTTTTTTTTATCATTTTTTCATTTTTTTAATCTCAAACTTCCATTTCTCATCGAGACCTTAATATATATGGTTCTACTTTTTATACGGGTTTTTACAAAAGATGTGCTAAACAAAGTGAACTTTAGGCTTAAACTCATATACATGGGCACACATAACCCGACTCAGTTTGAGCTTCGAGCTTGGGTTTATTTTAAAATATTTTTGAGGCTACAAGAGATATTTTTTTACCAACTTAAATTTGGACTTAGACCTAATCATGAAAAATTACTTCTTCCAGCCAAATGGTTTTTCTAGTCCAAACAATGTTTTGTCTAATCTAGCCTATAAATAAAGACGTTGATCAATTTCTTTCAAAAGTATTTTGTTATAAACCTTAACAATTTTTTAGCTTAAAAACATCATATTTATAGTCAAATCATTCAGGTTTAATTCATATTTTATGGTGAGTAATCAAAGTTGTTAATGGTAGGAATTAATTTTGGTTCTTACCAGAATTAATTCTTTATCATTTTAGATGTTAAAATCCACTATAAAAAGAGGATGAAATAAGAGTTTTAAACAGTTTTTTTTTCTAGATTTTACATATTTTTCTTCACCTTAACTTCTAGTATTTTCTCTTCAAGTTTTAAGCTTCGCTTTCCTCTTAAATCTAAAGCTTACATTCATTTTTTTAAGAGATACTTGAGTCATTTTAATTTGGTTCATAGACCTTATTTAAAAGTGCATCTAAATAAGATGGTGTTGTTAGAAGCTTAAAAGGCTTATTACAAATATCATTTACATAAAGTGAGGATCAATAAAGTCTTAAAAATAAAAGATTTATCATTGATAAAAACTTGATCAATTTGATGGTGCTTCAACAAGTAAGTACTCTTCTTTTATTTTGTTTAATCTAATATACTGTATGCATTTTAGAATGGTTATTTAATCTTTTATGTTTATTTAAATATTTATTTAGTATGCATGCTGGAACTTTTATATATTTTTAGTTTTTGATTACATGTTTGTCGTGATATATATGGTTACAAATTTATAATCTAAACTTGTATGTTCACTATATTTTCTCTTGGACATCTATTGTTTAACATGCCTTTAAAATGAAAACGTAAACAATTTATGCTCAATTTTTGAAAAACAGTAAGTGGATGATGTCAATTTATTGCTTAATTTATGTTTAACATGCCTTTAAGCATCTTGAGTTTTTTTTATATATCTCATAGAGTTGACTCGTAAGATTTGGGTTATAACTTGGATCTTTATTAGTGAATACTTCTTAATCAAAACTTGATATTTAGGAAAGGGCTTTCCAGAGCTTTTTTTTTTGTGTTATGATTTAAAACTTGATAATATTAGATCAACTTGAATTCTGCTTTTAAAAGTGAGGAATGTAAATTGTCTTTCTTGAGATGACGTTGATGTAGATGATTGTGGTTTTGGAGCTTAATGAGATTGAAGTTAAGAAAAAACAACTTGAGAGCAAGCTTGATTCTATTTGAATTGGGGCTACCATTTGACTTTGATGCCCCTTATAAGATACGAAGAGTAACCAATGTCCTTATCTACATGATGATAGTGATAATTATAATGTCGCATTAATGATGGTTGTGATAATCGTATTTATCTGAGTAATGATATTGATGCTGATAGCTATAATATAATGATCGTTATGGTAGTGGTGATAGCAACAGAAATGATGAAATGATAATTACTTTAAAAATAATATAATGATCGCGAAGGCGATGACAACAACAATGATGGCAATTGGATTGTGATAAAATGTTGACCTTGCAAGTAATAAGATAATAATTATAGGGATGACCATGGGGTGAACAATAATAGTGGCAATAGTACTTGAAGTGGTTAAACGATGATGTTTGTGAATATTGGTTAGTAATATCAAAGAAAGTATTTTTCCTAATTTGACATTATTTAGGGGTTGATTATAAAATAATTTTTGTTGACTATTTATTTAATATTAAAAATGAAAGAAAACATTTTTCACAAAAATAAACAACCTCTTAGGATTAGTTAGTTTGTTATTAAGTACTTTCTTTTTTAAAATGATTTTCGTGGAAAGTTGATTGTTTTAAGAAGTTTGGTAGTATCATAAAAAATAAGTTGAAAAATATTTTTTGATGTTTGGATGTACCATTAAAAATAAGTTGGAAAATAACATATTAATGTTTTAATTTTTTTCTCTAGTTTATCTAACATATGTAGAACATTAAATATAAATATTTGATCATTTACGATAAAAAAAGTACAAAAAGTGTAATGATGGAAAAGAAAGAATTTATTATATCATATACTTATATAAAGCTTATTGTATAAAATGTAACTATAGAAATAATAGAAATATTTTAAATATAATGTAATAGATATCATTGTTAAATATTTTTTTTAGTGAAATTTATTAATATTTTTCTTTTTTAAAACCTTAAAATATTTTTTTTCATATTGAAAATGCCAAATTAATTAACGGTAAATAGATACAAAAATATTTTGATGGGATTTTGGATATAAGATTTTTTTTCATATTGGGATAAAGGTGTTTTTGATGAGGCTATTAATTAGAGAAAAGTGTTTTGGAAAGTGTTTTTTAGAGATAAGAAAAGGAAAATACTTTTAAGGATAATTTTTTCTTTTGGTAGAAACCACACCAAACATAGAAAATGAGGTAAGTGGTTTCCAGAAAAGAGTTTTTCTAAGAACAAACAAAACCTTACGCTTTTAATAAAAGCAACTCCATATCTAATGCATATGCTCACAACAATGACTATTTTTCTTGTAAGGTTTTGGTGTTATATTGAGGTTGAATACTTATTATGGTGTGATTAATAAACAATTTAATTCAATTGATAAAACTTAAAGTTGAGATACCTGATTGTTAAATTTTAAAAAGTTTTAATGCTGAATATATCATTTTCTTTTGTTTCAAAACAAACAGGCTTTTTGGGCAATTAGCATAGAAAGTAAAAGGAATAGGCAAATTAACATATAAACAAAAAGTTTTATAGAAACAACATACTTTTGAACGTCGCGGTTCAGAATCGTGATATTTAATTAATGTTGTAATTTAAAAATGCAACATTAATTAAATTCTAGTAGCCTTCCAGCTATTCCATGAAAATCTAGCAATAAAATTTCTCTACATTGAAATTTAATAAAAAAATATTTTTATGAGATTTATTATTTAGCTTGTTAATTTCACATTTAATTTAGTTAATAATTTTATAGAGTAAGAAATTTTTCAATTTTAACAAAACTTCAGTAGAGTTTCTCTTATTTAGAAACCATACCTAAAATTTTGTCTCGTTTAAAAATACTTACAAAAATTCACAATAACTAACCATAATAAATTCTAACATTTCATAATCACAAGTAACATCAAAAATGTAAATAAATAAATAAATAAATGTACATGCAAAAAGAACATGAAATACTTGAATAATATAAGATTTTAGTAGTTGAAATTTGAAAATATGTCAATATAACACATCTATTTATCTACGTCTATATCATTTACTGTATGATCTAGGCTCATTAATAGCATGACAGCATCCTACTCCTACTCATACATGAGTGACATCATCTTCTGTCATAGTATCATCAAAAGTTAACATCTTTCCAAAGTTATTAAGTCCATTGCAACAAACATTGAACAACTGAGATGCATAGATGTATCCTATGTGTTCTTCATTAATATTACAAAGCACAATTGTGGCTTCTCAACCTTCCCGTAATAACAAACCAACCAAATATTAATAAAACATTAATGTTAAATTAAAAGATAAATAAATAAAATGCATCGTTTAACATATATTAATTATAAAAAAGATTTGATTACTTATGGTATTTTGAATATGTTGTTTGTATTGTATATA
>Ga0325411_1008101_pt1 | contig 11399 bp, 4 predicted proteins | sample PopdelMetagenome_13_FD_206181 | JGI IMG/M metagenome (GOLD analysis project Ga0325411, IMG submission 206181) | Populus deltoides microbial communities from Bellville, Georgia, United States - Xylem-PdIQD-R4 | ecosystem: Host-associated > Plants > Phyllosphere > Stem > Wood/Secondary xylem...
TCTGGTATTTCAGGTAAATTATATTTGTTGCATTAATTTGAATGGGAAAAAACAAAAAATAGATACATGACTTAATTTATCCCTTGTACATTTTATGAAAGAAACATGGAGAGATACTTTCATTCATTGATGTTAAACTGACTTTAGGGTTGATTTGATGGTTGATTTGCTCGAATTATAAGTTGAGTGGTTTAATTTGAGTTTTTTAGGTCAATATTTTTTTTAAAAAATAAAAACTTACATTGACTAATCTATCATGTTTTGAAAAATAAATTTTTTTTTAAAAATAAATTAAACTTTGACTGAATTTTAGGTTGATTTGTCAAGTCTATTAAGTTAAACCAAATCAATCATGAAATAATTTTTTTGACACCTAATTCGAATCAAAGATTGTTCAACCAAGTCTCGGATTTATCTTTTAGGACAAGTTGAGTACTTATCTTTTAGTTGCGTTATTTTACCATATCAATTATAATAAAATAACATAATTTAATTTTTTTATTAACATAATACAATTTAGTAAAAGTCACTAGTAGAAACCGTGACTTTTTAAAATGTCACTAATGGAAATAGAGATTTTTTTAAAAATAATTAAAATAAAATGCTTTAAATTTCAAAACAAGAAAAAGAAAAAAAAAAAAGATCTCAGAAGCATACTAAAATTCCAACAATAATAATCTCATTATTATTAATAATATCTTTTTAAAAAACACTTGTTATTATAACAAGTTTTAGTGTGTTTTATTAGTCTCATTCTTTTTTTTCTCCTTTCTTATCTTGAAATTTATGTTAATTAATTTTAACTATTTCTTTAAAATATTATTATTCTCACCAACAAATTTTTAAAAGTCATGGTTTTCATCTAAATTGACAAACAATGTTATTTAAAAAAAACAGTGCTAATTTTTTTTTAAAAAGTATTTTTTTAAATAGTAAAAAAGAAATGTGGCATCGGTGTGCGTATATCTGTCGCACCCTGGGAGGGTCAATCGTACTAATTCGCAAGTCCCCAAAAATGAATTTTAAGAAGACCGGCGAAAAGACTTTAGGGAAAAAAAAATGTTAATTAATAAAAAGGGGCTTCTTTTTACGTGATCGGAAAACTCCACCTCACGTGTACGGTGGGCTATTGCACCACACGAGTTTTTCTTCCTAGGTGGGTCCAAATGTGTCAGCGACGGTGGAATTTCTTTCTTTATTTATACCGAAGAAATTAACATCCTTAAAAATAGTGTAAAATTCAGTAAACGCGGAATATAGTGATGCGTTTTGTAAATATTTAATTTGATTGCACGCATCATATATGATCCTACATGCGTTGCAAATCCTAACTCTTTGATGCGAATAAGATGTTTCTCTGATATTTTAATTATTTTTGAGATTTCACATCTAAAATGTTTGGATAAAATCTTAAAAAAGAAAAATCAGACCAAACTATTTAAATTAGTTTTTTTATCTAATTTTTTTTTTAACTTCCTGGGAATTATTTACAAGTACATAAAACAAACCAGGGAAAAAAAATGCCTGAAGGGGCCCCACGGACCGACCTCCCCCGAGCAATAAGATTAGGATGAGATACACAACTTGTTAGGAGACTCTTGTGTGGTGGAAATGGCATCAATACGGTGCTTTCTGCCGCGCATTGCACCCAACAAGGTTTTGAGACTGTTTGGTATTGTGTTTATAATTGTATTTTATTAAATTTTGAATTTTTTTTGTTAAAATTGAGTGCGATTTGTACTTTTTGGATCGTTTTGATGTGCTGATGTCAAAAATAAATTTTTAAAAATAAAAAAATATCATTGGCATGTATTTCGGCACAAAAAGCTATTTCAAAAGCAACCGCTACCACACTGCTAAACATTCTCTTTAACGAGAAAATTCGAGTGTACAGTGCGCATGCTTTTTCGTAGCACCGAGAACGCTTCTCCATTTTATAATGGAGTTCTTTTCTCTATATGTTCATTATTATGTCGAATAACATAAATCCCATCCTTGCATGAATATTGATTTAAGGAGAAATACTCACTGGACAAATTATTCAGTGTAATTAATCTATAAACAGAACTCAGAATTTGATTAGCGCTTTCCATTAATGAAAATTAGGTTTCTACACAATTTTATGGAGCAAAATCAGATTTCTATCCAGTTTTGTGAAATCACATTGTATGGCTCCCCAAATTGGATAGAGACTAGTTTTGTTTAACAAAAGGGTTTGATTATTTTTTAAGAAACTATTTCTACGTTAATTAATTGTTAAAAGGTGTTGAGCAACTTTTATCCTTCTAAATTCAATGATTTAATTGGTATGATAATATCTCGTAATGGATATTCATTGGTTAAATTCTTTAATATTTGTATTTTATCTATTATTTATTGGATAACAAGTTCAAATATCATACAAATACTTTATTTTTCTTATTTTTTTTTCTATAATTTGAGAGGGGATAGAGAAACTTGCTCAATTCTTATGGTAAAGAAATGAAGTCTCGATTGAAACTGATTCTGCCTATGAAAAAAAAAGAGATTTTAGTGTCAGTAAGTTTCTTATTATATGAAGAGTTTATCTTAGGTGCTTCTCCCTCCTTAAACTTACATGAAATGATAGATCTGAGTTCAAAAAGAATTTTAGTTTCAAGTTGATTATAAGTTTTGGAGTCATTTTTTGTTGTTGTTAGAAGCTATGAACATGTTTTACAAGGTGTTCAGGATGTTTTTTTGGGTCAAATTATGGTTGAATCTGAGTAGGGCAGATAATGCGTTACATGCTATTTTTTTCCCCAAAATATTAAGAGGAGGATGACTTGTTGTTCACCCTTTTAAGAAGATTAAAAATAAAAGGCCCAAGAGCCATGGGTTATCCAAGCCCGAGAGCCAGGGCCTTTTTTTTTTCCTTTTCTTTTTCATTTTTATCCATTACAATTGTATTTCTTTTTATTTTTCTTGCTTATTTTTTTCTTCTAATTTCATCATTTAATATTTGATTGATTATTAATTAGGCAACATAATTTGTTTCGATTTGATTTTTCCTCCAATTGCCTCGATATTTGGTTGGTTCTTAATTTTATAGGTGTCTATTTTAGATAAAAACATTGTATATAAAAAATTATTGAATTCAATTGAGTCCATGATCCGGGTCACAAGTTTAGTTGGGAAGGGACTAAACTTCATAATTTTTATTGTTGTTGCATAAATAGTTCTTAATTTATTTAATTAGATGTATGCATAAAAGTTTTGAATTTCGCTTGAGATTTTTTTATGCATAAAAACACGTTGTCAAAATCTACATATACAAATTATTTTGAAGAAAAACAATATTCGACTCACGGTGAAACACGAGTAAAATAACTAGTAAAAATCTAAAAGGCATGGCCTCTTCAATGTGCTCACATCATTGTTCTCCCTGTCACATTTTACAACGGACCTATTATTCAAAATTTTGCTTTGTTTTCAATTTGGTCATCAAATGTTATTTTTATGCAATTACGTACTTTTAAGGCCAAATTCAAAGGAAAATAAATCAAATTTGTTGACTAAGAACAAAATTTAAAAACTGGGGGGCAAAGTAGAATAGGTGTCACAAATGGGGGATGATTCAGAGTTAACATGAAAAGTTTAATTTAGTCCTCACACTTTAAAAAGTATACATATTTGATTCCTCAATAGTTTTTCAATTAAATTTTGCTAAAAAAATTTATTTTTGTTATTTTTTAATTCCTAGTCCGAGACAGAATAGAGAAAGGTCACCAAATTCTGGTAGTAGAGAGAGAATATCATCGACGTCAATTTTGGCCACCAAAACGATCGATCTTTGTGTCAAATAGTTCCATTTGATAAGGAGAGTTCAATTAAGGTTTTTTTTTTTTAACCATGTAAGTGCCTAAATACCAGATATGAACTTAGGAATACCTTTTGTTTTGAGTTGATTTTGTGTTTTGAGATTTTTTTCTTGGGTTTTTTGAGGCCATAGATAGGTTTATCAAGGTTTTTATGATGTTTTCTAAGTTTTTTAGATTGAAAATTGGGTTTTCACGTAAAAAACCTTCAACCCTGATTCTTTAACAGCTATAGTGGCTAAAATATAGGCAAAATCAGACAACACATCATTCGTCTCAACGGGGATAATGCTTTTTTATTCAATATTTCAATAAAACATGAAAAGGAAGACTTGTTATTTGCCCCGTCTGCAATAAAAATATTAAGAAGCATGCGTGCCTTAACAAAATGGACTGAGCGGGGTAGCCTGACTTTCCAGACCCAACAACGCCTCACCTTTTCCTTCTTTTTTTTCCAATTTTTTATAAATATTTAAATTAATACCCTTTCTCTCTTTCATTTTGTTTATATAGTCTTTTTTAAATGAGAAATATTTTTTAATTATTTTTTATGCATTTAAATTTTGAAGAGACTATTCTAATTCTTCTATAATTTATCTTTTAATGTGTTATATAGATAATTTTTTTTTTAATTTTGTATAATATTTCTAATATGTATAACCTTGCACAATATTTTTTCCTTTTATTTTAGTAAATCAATTTCATGTGTATATATTTATATTATAATTTGATTGAATGGAAATTTGATTTTGATGAACAAAGTCTTGTATTGCAATGTCAAGTATCTTGATTTATACATGTCTATCGATTTTTCATTTTTATCTTCATTAATTGTTAGTGAATTTTTATTTTTATTTTTATTTTTCAATATATATGATTATGAATTTATTTTATTATATATATACAAATGTATAAACTTTTTAATTTACTTTTATAATTTTTTGTATGTACAAATACATGTAAAAAAAAGCCTATATATATTTTATAAGAAAAAAATATCTATGAAGAAAAAAATATCTATGTGACATAGCTAGTAATAAATGAGAATATGACACTTGAGGTCATGGCCTAGCCGGGAAAGGGATTTGTTTTCTTTCTCTGCACCCAAGTTCGATCCTTTCTGTGTATGTCTGTCACCCCGTGGTGTCTTACATGTCCACTGAGTTTGCAGGATGTTCAGTGGGTCCGAGAATTAGTTGTAGTGTGCATAAGCTAACCCAAATACCCCGGATTATAAAAAAAAGAAAAAGAAAATATGAATTGATGGTTTCAGTTGCCAACCAATTTATACAATGTAGTGAGAATTATTAAACTGTAATTATTACTAAATCAATGCTGGATGCTTATATTGGTCCAATGCTTGATAGTCAAAAGTCACGAGTTCCTTGGCTGATCAAACATTCCGTGTACAGGAGAAAGTATTCCGCGTACAGGAAAACGAGCGTGTCTGCAAAGGTCAAAGTTTTTCTCAAAAGTCGATTTATTATGGCAAGATGTTAAGCCCTCGGGTTCTCTTGACCCTAAAGCGGGCAATACTTGAAATTTAAGCTCTGGTTGATTCTTTTAATTACTCTTTAATTCTAACTAATTTTTTCTCCTCATATTTTTTTTCTTCTAATTCTTTCAATTTTTGTGATTTAGGTATTTAATATTGAGGTTAAACATATTTTTCTTAAAGGTATTTTAAAATTCGTTTGAGAATGCGGTGCAAACTATGTTCTTTAAAAATTCAAACTTGTTTTTTTTAAATTATTTTTTATATATATTTTGGATCATTTTGATACGCTGATCTTAAAAATAATTTTTTTAAAAAAATATTATTTTGATGTATTTCAACACCAAAAACACTTTAAAAAATTCAAGTCAAAAACCAAAAAAAACCAAAACGCTTCTAAAAAAAATAATAATTTCAGTCCAAAAGTATTTAAGGGTTAGGTGGATGTGCATATTTTATACGGATTGACTAATTCGTAGTCAAAGCTTGTGCCTAGTCTAGCTCCTTAGGAAAGTGTCTTGCTGTTTTATTTGTTTTACTTTAAAACAAAGCAAATTAAAATCACCAAAAGAATTTTAATACTCCATTGCTTAATTTTTTTTTGGGGTGGGAGGTGATTCGACTTGGAGAGTCTATTTGGCCTCTACTATGTTATATTTATTGCGCTTATTATACTGTGTTGTGTATAAAGTAATTAAATTGCTTGGTAATAAATTATAATATATTGCATTGTGAATAAATTTATTACTGTGATATTTACATTAAAACGACCATAAAGCATATAATTTATCATAAGATTTTTATTATCTAAATTAACAAAAAAAATTAACAACAACTATTTAAATATGAGACATTACAGTAATTTAATATGATTTTTGTTTTATAAAATTCATGTAAATATTGACTAATTTATATATTTAAAATTATGATTAATGGTTTAATGACACTAGGGATCCCTATGGTGTGGATTTTTGAGAAAGAGACTCTTGTGGTTTCAATTTGACCAGTACTTGGATCCCTATTGTTTAATCCATCGGGCAAGAAGATCCTTTCATTTATATTCAATTCAAATTTCTATTAATCTTTTTATTTTTTTTTATTATTAACATGGATGTCCGAACCAGCTTGCGCGCACCTTGACTAATCCCATAGATCCTAAAGTTAACGACCATGTAAATCTCTAGTTGCTATCATATTAGCAACCACAGGACTCGAACCTGAGACTACATGAGAACAAACCCTTTGACCTCAAACTCTTATCCTGAAATTAAAATTCTATTAATCTTGACTTCAAAAGATATGGAGGGACACCAATAAGATTCCTATTAATTCTAGTTTAGAAAAAAAAATCAGCTTCATTTTTTTCACATTTGATTTTTTATTTAATTTTAATTAACTCCCTCTCTCTCTTATTTTTTTTTTGAATCAATTCTTATTTTAATTTTAATTAATACTCTCTCGCATCTATTCCATTTGTCTCATATTCCTTACTAAACGCTGCTTTACTGTTTAAGTATGACAACAAAGTTCCATAAACACTAACACTGCTTCCACTTGGTGATCATCCTCTCCAAATTATGAACCTTTTTTCATTTTTGTTTCTGTTTGTGTCATTTTTAAAGTATCGAGTCTTTCTGTAGGACTAATATTTGATTAATAGTGGCATGCGTCCTTCAGAATAATCTAAAGAGCTCGGAGCATGGTTTAAATTCAGATAAAAATTTTATGGCATACAATATGAAATAAAATCCTGGCGAACAATCAAAATAATTGATCTGGTAGATTAATGACCCATGTTATATGTTAGTTGACCAGGCATGCACCATTGCATAATTTCATCATTTATGTACTTTATAGAACCTCGAGATGAGAAAATAGTGGGTTTAAAGTACAGAAGAGCTAGTGAAATGATCTTCGTATCCTAGTCTTTGTAGCTTGAGTAATGTTGAAATGATGCCAGCGGTTTCGGAATCATATCTTTGAATCCTAGTGTTGCATGTACGACGTTACGAACATTACAATTAGAAACTAGCAAAACAAAAATAGAATATTTTGTTGATGTCAATACACTAATTCTGTTGTTGGTATAAAAATTACTAATGAATAAAACAAAAATAGAATATTTTGTTGATGTAAATACACTAATTCTGTTGTTGGTATAAAAATTATTAATGAATTTATAGATAAAAACATGTTGTCAGAAGATATCTCGAGTTAATGTCATATCTATCAGTAATTTTTCAGTGATTTTTATACAAATAGATATAGTGACCACTTATTGTAACTGGTCTTTAAAAAAAAGGTTTCTCAATATCTATTTTTAAATTTGTTGGTGAATATTACCAACATGTTTTCGACGGATATGTCCATCAACAATATATTTGTCTCACTGATAGGTTAGCCTACAAAATAACCAATGATATATTCTATCGATGATCCCATCGGGGTGTATATTGAAATAGTTAACAATTCTTTATAATTCTCCAAGGAAAATTGTGATCCTTTACTGACAAAAATTCCATCAATATGGATCAAAACAGTTAATAACTCTCCGCAATTCTCCGATAAAAAAGTTGATTATTTATTGACTAAAATTTCTTCCATCGTCAAAGAAATTTTTTTTACATGCTATTAAACAATTTTACAATGACATTAAACAATATCAAATGACTAATTAAAACTGAAGAACAAATTTTATATAATGTAAAAATCAATTGCAAATGTCTAAACAAATCAATTACAAGCTCCAGCTGTAGGTGAAGATGAAGGGGGAGACAAATCTCGTGGAGGTTCGTATGAGGAATATAATGACTGGAAAGTATGTCATTATCTTCTTTAATTGTTTTTTTTCTTCATACTTTGCCTTCATTTCGACCCTCATAACACCAACTCGTTGTTCAATCAACTCTTTAACAGCTGGTGATGGTTAACTCAGGTTGAATTTTAGACTGCTTGCAATTGAGACACTACAACCCGATCGAGTCATAATCATAGAGATACAGTAAACCTGACTCTTATCGAGTCTACCGGTTGCTCCAACCTACAACCACAAATCCAGATCGTATTCCAGATAAGTTGAAGGGTCCTCTTCATATCTGGCACACATGACGACGTTATATTGTTCCTATACCAAAGAAAAATAAATTAGATATATGGATGAGAAAATATTAGTTCAAATAATATACAAAAAGGTTACAAAGTCTACATACAATAAATGTATAAGCTCAGCCATCGACAAACTATTGCATCTTTTTTTATCTATCCTCCCCCTGTATATGTGTTTCCATATACGGCTTCATTAGACTAGGCTCGCATCCAAGCTGTGTTGACTGCAAAATAAATCAATACTTAAACCTTATCACAAATAATAACTACCATTTGAAGAAAAAAACTTAAAAATAAAAAAGCTTTTACCAAACGCTTTGCATGGTTAGTGAAAAGAAGTGACCCGCTGATATGCTTAATAATAGAATCATTGGTCTCTTTGATTTTGTTCAAAGACTCATTCCTAGAGCACCTTTTAAAATAATATGACGTGAAGAACTTTAGATATCTCTCCTAGATGCTCTTAGTGATGTGGGGACATCTACAATGCTTCAAAACATCAAAGTCATCTGACTCGTCATATTTTATAGTATATCATTGGGAATCATACCGGAAATTGTGCAACTTGATTCAAAAATTCATTAAACCAAAAAGTTTTTCAAAAACATTTTACTATTATACAAAAAACATATATGTCACACATTAAAACTTACCTATTAGTGCTATGATTTTCTCAGGCTTGCCTTGCCACCATTGAGTTTGCCTCATCCCATCAAAATTTCTTTTTAAAATCATTTTCGTAAAATAATTACTTTTCAAATTTTAAGAACATATTTTATTCGTTAAAAGTATTAATCATGTTCTAACCTTGAACTTCCTCCACCAAGTCTCAACCATAGGCCTCCATTATGTATGATTTTTAAGCCGACTCCATTGAAAAAGAAGCACTTTTATTGATGTTTTTATCATCGATGTTATTGTTCTCGCAACTTTTATATTTATGAACCTGAAAATAAAAAAAAATTCACTCCAAACTATATAAATATGTTAACATTAATTTAATGTTATTTTTGAACAAAATTAGATTTTCTTACATACTTAAATTCAGCTCCCATTCCAAAATTAACCTGTTGGAACATGGATCCCTAACATATAGGACCCCAGATCCATGTCTGGTAGTCGACAAGCCAGCATTATTAGATGGTACATTAGGTGGCTCTTTATGATCGACATCTAAATGAGCCGAAGGATTAGAAAAGCTATTTCTTGAAGATGCAGTATCGCTTTGTTTTGACCTTATACTATTCATATGCATCTAAGCAATATAACTAAATAACTAAGAATATTCATTTAAAATCTCAATCAATGGTTAATGTTTTTTGTTTTGCTTTAGTACATCTATTTATTTATAACAAAATTCCAGCAACACCTTCCATATAAAGGGCCTAACCCAACACACAACGAACAATAATATCACAATAAATCTTGACATCTAGCTTTATTCCACTAAAGATTTCTCTTATAAATTTATCAGATCCACTGTAACCATAAACAAAATTCCAAGGTTTTATGCTTTATACCATTAGCTTAACAAACCAAAGAAGTCAATATGCACACAAGGAACAAGTAACAAATTCTACTTTTGGAAATTTATATCAAATCAAGGACTATCTGCTACTGAGCTAGAAAGATCTTTCTTTTTTAAAAAAAAACACACAAATCCTTCTATGACCAGCTAAAAAGGTCGAAAATTGCTTGTAGTAACTTATCTTCCATTTCCAACCAAAAATTTATAACTTCTCGCTAGAAGCATCAATATCTATAGTTTGGGAGACTTATAAAACCAACTCAAAATCTTTAAACAAGCCTAAGTGTTAAAACTTTAGGCTGAAAGGCACTCCTAAATTTAAAAAAAAAAGAATTTAACAAACAAGCTTTAATGCAACTAAATTATTTTATTCTATTTTATAATTAATTAAACTATTTTATTATGGTACTGACAGAAATGCGAAAACAAATCCAATCCTCTTTCTTGTTTTTTTTTTTAAAAAAAACCTCATTTTTTGCAACCCAACCCTATCCATGTTGTATTTCTTTGTCACATGTGCTTATAGGATGCTTTTATAAAAAGAAAATTTTAATTAAAAATATATTAAAAATTTATTTTATTTTTTATATTAATACAATAAAATTATAAAAAATACTTAAAAACATTTATTTAATATTTTTTTAAATAAAAACAACTATAAAAAAATCCAAATCACAGAAACAGAAACGCTATTACCACTGAGAAGTTCTTTGTACTGCACTTGTAATTTACAACACAGCATACTCAGACACTGATCGATGCCCATTCTAGCCGGAGAGTCTAGCCTAGCCTAGGCTAGCCTCCTTCTCTACCACCCGAAATTCATCGCCTAAAAACAAGTTCCAAATCCTCGCGGCGTGCAACTCCCAAATTGATGCTTTGTTTAACTTGGGCTATGTTTATTTCCTAGAATTCACTTTTCGAGAAAACACTTTCCAAACTTTTCTGTGTTTATTTGCCATTAGAAAAGTTGGTCAAAGGAAAACACTTTTCAGTCAACGAAAAATACTTTCTGGTCAACGAAAAACACTTTCCAGTCAAAGAAAAATTTGGTTTGGTTTCCAGGAAAGTGTTTTCCCTTTTGGCTGTGTTTGTTTTCCGGAAAGTGGTTTCCCCGGAAAGTGATTTCCGGGAAACCACTTTCCAAACTTTCCTGTGTTTGTTTGCCATTAGAAAATTTGATCAACGGAAAACACTTTCTAGTCAAAGAAAAATTTGGCTTGGTTTTTAGGAAAGTGTTTTCCTGGAAAATTTGGGCGGAAAACACTTTCCGGAAGTTGTGAAAAATTTAGAAATGTCATTGTTTGCTGATTATATCAAATTTGATCCTCAAACTTTTGATTGCTATATATAATTTGTTTTGAATATTTATTTTTCAATTCCATCTTTTAAAATTTAATTTTTATATTAATTTTGGTCCTTATTTTTATAATTG
>Ga0325411_1008102_pt1 | contig 11398 bp, 6 predicted proteins | sample PopdelMetagenome_13_FD_206181 | JGI IMG/M metagenome (GOLD analysis project Ga0325411, IMG submission 206181) | Populus deltoides microbial communities from Bellville, Georgia, United States - Xylem-PdIQD-R4 | ecosystem: Host-associated > Plants > Phyllosphere > Stem > Wood/Secondary xylem...
TTTTTTATATAATACTTTAAAACTGTTTAAAAATATAAAAGAATTAATTTTAAATAAAATAAATAAATTTTAACCGACAACTGTTTAGCCACACTCCCAAACTTAAATATTTTTTAAAAGTGCTTTCCGTTTTTAATACATTATAATTGTTTTGATGGACTATCAAATATAAAAATGATATGAAAAAAACTCATTTTAATATATTTTTAAATAAAAATTTATTTAAAAAAATATCATATACTACAACCTCAAAAATCTTTCGAAAAAATATTTATAAAATGTGTTTGAGTTTTTTAATGCAGTACAAGAGTTCAAACCCGTCCGTGAAAAATACGCTTAAACAGAAATTTCTGACTTGTAACTTAGATTATCAAAAGCCCAAGCCTCTAAATGTGATTCTGGAAGAAGAAAAAATCCACGCTGGACCTTATCCAGTTACTCTTCATTCGATTTGCTCAAATGCTCACCCATGGGCTAAAGATCTATTCCACCGCTGAGATAAATTGCTAACCCGTGGGCCTACGAGGAAGATCTATTCCACCGCTAAAAGATAAATTGCTAACCCGTGGGCCTACGAGGAAGATCTATTCCACCGCTAAAAGATAAATTGCTAACCCGTGGGCCTACGAGGAAGATCTATCCCACCAAGTTGTCTCTGTCCGCTGGCTAGCTCATTGCGAGCCAACTCTAGCACGCTTCAATAGCCATGAATGTATCGGTCTTCTGTTCGCTTATGATCCAGCCCTTGGATGCAATGGAGCTTGGTTTATTTTTCCCCACCTCCGGCTTGAGAAATGTTGTTAGGTGATGAGGGTGTTTGTTTTTGCGGTGGTGGTAGAGTTTTATATGTGGAACCCACAAAAAAATTAAAAAAATAATAAAAAATAGCTTTTGTGGTTGAGTTTTGTATATAAATGGATTGTACCTAACCTCAAACTTAACCCCAAAAACTAAAACAAACACCCTCGAATCGTATATAAACAAGACGACAGAAGGCATTTTTTCTAATATAATAGAAAGAACAGGCAGAAGGGTTATAGCATGGGATCATTTCCAAAGTTTTGAATCAATTGTCTAATGCAGTTCAGTTTACTAGTTTACCGCATATTAAGAAAATCACCAGACAATAAGATCCGGGCTTCTTCTGCCCTCTGAGAATAATGGGACACTCTCTGTGCATACGAGCATAATCACAGAGCTAATTCTTAAACAATGACTCAGGAGCCTGCATGTTTCGTAGCCCTGAAGATTGCAGTCCGTAAATTAAGCTCTATTTATTTTTGCGGCTGGATTATTTTGATATACTGATATTAAAAATAAATTTAAAAAAATTAAAAATATATATTTTAATATATTTCTAAATAAAAAAAATATTTTAAAAAATAACTGTTATTATAATAAAAAATAAAAACCGATCCAAAGAGGAAGGAGAGATTTTGATACAGCCGGGATCATTTATGTTACAATAATGCCTAAAATGTAAGATTACACATCAAAAGAGTATTTATTATTAGTTGTTTTCCATTCGCGTTCTCTACACATCAAAAGACATATGCACACACAACCAAATAATTATGATTAACCACAGCCTTTACATGGAGTTTAGTAACACGGTTGAAATCGTGTTTTTTAAAAATTAAAAAAATAAATTTTTATTTAAAATTATTTTTTAAAAATATTATTTTAATATATTTTTAAATAAAAAACATTTTAAATTATAATTACTACCATTAATACAAACATCCTCAAAATATCTCGTAATCCCATTTTCTGATGTAGAACACGATGGTTTGGGCTGCATGCTTGAGAATAAAATCGTTTATTTTGAAGCGTTGTTGTGAGCAACCAAATAAAAAAAAAAACCCTCCATCAAATCAAACCTTCCTTGCTTAAGGAACCAATCCATTGCTCGTGGAGAGTTAACTTGGTTGATAGCAAGGTATATTTCTCGAACTATCATATAGGATTTGAATTAAAAACAAAACTGTAATAAAATAATTTATTGTAAATATATTAGTTTAGAATGCGGATTAACTACTTAAAACTCCAAAGGTACATGGAATACAGCTGGAAACTATTAACTTTTAGTTTTTAAAAATTTTTTTTTTTTCAAAAGCCAAGGAAAAAATTATTTGATAAAATTATAAAAATCGTTTTTAAAAGTCACTTGGAAGCTAAAAATTAGAAGTTATAGTTTTTTATGTAAAAATAATTTAACATCACTTATTATTACCAGGCATTTTTACAACTATAGTAGCCACAGCCAACAATCCAAAGAAGAGAAAATCACCCAAAAAGATAAAAGAAAGATGTGAAATGGATACTAGGGATTTGTTTAGTGATGTTGTGAGGTCTAATTAAAATTTTATTTTACCATAATTATGATTATCATTTTAAAAATATTTAATTAATTAATATATGCTATAATTTGCATGGGTATCATTAAATTTATTTTTTTGAATCATAATCACAAAAATCAACACAATTTTCAAATATCAAACCCAAAGTGAAGAATAAATTAAGCACTTGTTTCATTTCTTTGCATCCAGGTTTGATTTTTTCTGTGCATGTCTATCATCCTCGCAATGTTTTATATGTATATTAGGTTTGCAAGGTGTTCAGTAAATTTAAAAATTAGTAGTGGTGCGTGTAAACTTACCCGAACATTATATAAAAAAAAACATATATATTAAGCACACTAAAAAGCTGTGTGTGTGTGTGTGTGTGTGTGTGTGTGAGAGAAAGTCGAAGCCCACGGATTCAGAGAAGAAAACGTAATAATTGAGCTTCTGGGTTGTGGGTGTTCATGCACTATAGACAGGTAGATAGGAGACAGAGATCAGACATCTTGGTTTTGCATGAGGTCTCTTGTCAGTAAATTTCGAAGACACGCAGGAAAATCCAACCATTCTTCACATCAAAACATCTTATGAAAAATTAACTTTCAGCTTTATTCATGACATGCAACGAACTAGATTATGAGAAAATCGAAACCAGACTTTGGTAGGTATGATTTTGAGTACAGGTTTTGTGCCCTATTCATGCGCATTGCTGAATATTACGTGCAGAGTATATTTACACATGGAAATCTTCCTTTAGAAAAAAACAGAAGATGATTTGAATTGCTTTAGAATTCAAAATTCTTTCATCTTGGGATTTTGGGTTTGAAATTTTGGTTTAAAATACAACTAATAAAAATATTTGAAGCAAATTTAATTATGGGATCCCTCACAATTTGAGTTAAGATTTTATGGCAATTAAAATTATTATTCAACACATATATTTTAAATCAATTGTGTATAAATGAAAAATTAATATAAACAAATGATGTTATCTTGCAAAAGTATAGTGTAATGATTATATTTTTCTAAAAAATATTTTTAAAAAAAGTTACACGAGAGTAATTTGATCCTTTTACATTTTAAAAGCACAATGTAATGTAAAGAATATGTTACATTTAAAAATAATAAATATTGAACTTATATCTAGAGGGCAGGGGGCATTTTGATTTTTTTATTAATACAAATATTATTAAAAAAAATTATTGGCTTGTGTGGCGTCATACCACCTCCAGACACTACCTCTTGGAATAATGTTGGAAGCACCTCAATGTTAGTTTTTAATATTTGATTTATTAGGAATTGATCTTTATATTTTTTTAAAAAAAAATTGAGTTATCTTGATCCTACACTCATAATCATGGAGTTAGCAAGTTAACTCGAGCTGATTCAATTTTTTTTTCATTGATTTTTTCAATTAACTTTTTTTTTCTAGTTTTTCCCTTTAACATCGGATTATTTGATAATAGAGTTTTATAATTTTATTTAGTTTACTTTTAACAAGGTTAACCTGGTATTATGATCATATCGTAAATTCAACAAGTTAATCTGAATGGATTCAATTATGATTTTTTTTACCTTTATTATGTTGTTAATATTTTTTGTTATTTATTTATTTTTATTATATTTTTTAATTGTATTATTTAAATTAGTAAAGGTTGTTAAATAAATCTGCTCAATGGCCTATATTTTTAGGAATGCTTTACAATGAAAACAATTTGGGTCGGCGTACATCATTACGCGAGCCCTTAACTAGTTAAATATCTAAAGAAGAACTAGATTCTTGAGTCCTTTCTCCTCCATACTTTTCGTGATTAATACTGGATGACTACTACAGTGTTTTATGAATGTGAACTATTTACTTGAATACTATATAACTAAATTATATTTTCATGTTATATTGTGGTACGGGTCAAAAAGATTTTAAATAAAAAAAATATTTACAACACATGAAATTATTTAATATTGTTATTAAATATAATTTAATAGATCAACCTCATAGCTCAACTCTTTGTCTAAGTTTCAAAATTAAATAAAAATTATCACTGTGTCAATTTAATGGGTGAAAAGACATCCAATAAGTATTAAAAAACATGGTTTGGTTAAAAAAAAGATTTAAAGAAGGTATCTTTTTTTTAATATTGAGATGACTTCATATTGAATATTTCATGACTTTGTGGTTTAATTTGTCAAACTTATGACCCGGGTAATCCATAAAATCTTTCAGCTCAACTCATTGTCTAGCATGGTTTTAAAATTAAACAGTGTAGAAGTTGTTTAGACGTGATTTAATCGACTTGACGAGTGTAAAGACATCCAATGATCATAAAAAAGTATGGTTTGGTTTTAAGAAAGATTTCAAGAAGATATTTTTTAAAAAAATATTGAGATAACAACTTATTAAATTATCCATGACTTAGCGATTTAACCCGCCAAGCCCACCCGGGTCATGGACTCCGTTGAATTTTGATAACTTTGTTTCTTTTAAAACTATTTTTTATTTAATTATATAATAACAAAATCAAGCACAAACCAAAATGTTGGCACATTTATTTGATATCATGATAACTTAATAAAAAAAATTAAAATAAATTATAAATACTGATTAAAAAACAACTAGATGTTAAAATATAAAATTGAAAAAATAACCAATAAAAAAAATTAAAGATGAAATCATGAAAAAAAAAGGAGGTGATTTACTGTTTTATGAACAGTGAAGCACTAGTTTCACTTTAGTTGTATCAGATAACTATATAAACATTTTGCCATTCTATCAAAATTTATATGCACCCATATGGAGTTTGAATGCTTTGTTTAATTACTTGTAGATTTTGGTATTCCCTTCAAGTTTTATGACATTTCAACTACCGTCCGTAAAACAATAGTTAAATACACGGACAATGATACCGAACTTCGTGAGTGTCTTGTCCTAGCCAGGCACAGGTTAGAGACTTGGCAATTGCAAGTGTTAGGTAAGATTTCATGTTCATGGTGCTCACATTCATCAGCTGAAGTTCGCACCACCGACGATATTTGTCCTCCGTCTTTCCCCTTTGATCCCACTGACCCACCACTCCCGAGTTTTCATGGACCCAGGATTCTTCTTGCCTTGCTCCCTTATCATGCATGGACTTTTGAAGTGGGTTTTGCCCCTACATCATCTATTTTAAATCATCTCAGTATTAGTATCATAATATGAATCATGAATTTTACCAGCTAATTTGAGTAACTTTAGGTAAATTTAGGTTGTTTTTAGAATGTTATGATTTAGATTGATTTAATAGATTATTGTTTAATATTTTAAAAAATAAATATTATCTTGAATTTTTTTAATCAAATTATATTTTTACTGATTGTTTAAGTTGTTTTGAACCCGTTAAATTAATCGAGTGATATCAAATTAATTTTTGAAATAATATGTTGAAATCCTTGGAAATTAAAACATAATGCTTCAATTAAAAAAACAAAATAACAACATGAACATAATTGACGACTTTGATTTCAATTTGCTCGTGACTGCTATCAGTTGGGCTTGGCACTTTTTTTCAACAGTGCCACTGTTTTCTTTTCTCTATTATTTTATTTATTAGAAAATGGTTAACTTTAGGAAAAAGAGATTTAAAAATGGTTAACAAAGATAGATAAGATAAATATATTCAAGAGCTATATAGATATAACATATATTAATGAAATAGATTTGAGATTTGCAGTTTATTACTCTAGAAATCAATAAAAAAAAATTATTAATTGTTGTTTCTTATATAAATTTTAAAATGAAAGGATTAAAGTTAATGTCTTAAATTATTATAAACTCGAAGTAAAAAAAAAAAGATTGAAGAGTTTAGATTGTACATTCATAATATAGAGGTAAGAACAATCTAAATTTAAGGATGAGATTTTTCAACCAAGAAAGACTGATACAGTAGGATTTTTAGGAAAAATAGTCTTTCTTGATTATTTTTATCTTCTTTTATTTAGTTTAGGAAATGAAATAACATGCTTAATAATTTTATTTTATTTTTTAATTTTCTTATGACTTCTATTACTTTTATTTTATTTTTGAATTTTTAGTTTGTTTAAGTTAGCGTTTGAATTAATTTAAAGACAAATAAAAAACTTAGTGATGGAACCTGAGATGGAACAACCCAGACAAATGTGTGGTATGTTGTGATCCATGATAAAATAACTCATATAAAGTTGCATCAGGGATTTACAATGGGGTGACTTGGACAAAGGTTTTAGGGGCATACGATCGGGTGATCTACATATAAAAAAAATTGTAATGGAAAATTATTAATTAAAATCTAAATTTGATGACAAGTTCTTTCTAGATTAAAGAGATTGATGTAAAAGCTTTTTTGAGAAAGTAAATATTTTTCCTAACTTATTTTATTTTTCTATTTAGTGTTATTATATTTTTTAAGTTTTTTTCTATTAAAATAATAATTTTCCTATCTAATTTTTTTATTTAGTATTATTAGATTGTTTTAGTTTTTTATATATAAAAAGCTGTAATAGTGATTGAGAATTGCATAAATACAAATTAAATATTTTGTATGTCGTGTGCGTCCTTAATTTTTTAGAATTTTTATTTATAAAAATTCCGTTAGCGATCATTTCCGTCTCCGTTAAAATTAATTAACTCTCTCAACTTGTTTTAGAAAATTTCAAATTCCTTTTCTTAATCTTACCCGCTCGCAGCTCCAAATTAATTATAATAATCAAAAAGAGCAAATTGCAAAGGAGATAGAGATGGCTGCTTACTGTGCAGGCCAGCAGCATCGTTTCTCTCTCTTTCCCAAATAACAGCACGTGGCACGTGTGCCAAATGTCCGCGTTCTGTCTGATAACACCGGTGGCTATTTTCTAATAACTTACGGTTTTAACTTTTACGCAGCCTTCCACCAAATTTAAATCACCAAGCTACCGCTAATCATCATTATCACAGACCAATCGAATCCAATTCAAGTTCTGGGACCCACCAAAAGAGCCCACTCATCTCCTTTTCTATGGGTCATATTAGAAACACCGAGCATCACAGCTCGTAATTTTACACCTTTCTCACTGCACTCTCCATGTTCTGTATTAAAAGTGATAGAGGCACTTCTTACATTTGAAGCCGCTGAAGTAGAAGCTTCCCTTCTCTCTTTACTTCTCTCTCAAAGAAACTCTTTAAATTCTTGAAGGCCCAGCTTTCTCTCGCTATCTCTCAGAAAAGAAACAATCTTTTTTCTTTGTTATCCCTCTCTCTCTCTCTCTCTCTCCTTTTCCCGCTGATGGGGTTTCCAGTTGGGTATTCAGAGGTTTTCTTACCAAAGTTGTTTGTACACACACTTTCCTTTCTGGGTTTTATCAGAAACCTCATTTTGTGTCTTTTCAACTATCTGGGGTTGTCAGGTTTTCTTGAAACAGACAATATTTGGCCCGACAACCCGATCCGAATGTCCTGCTACCCGCCTCTATCAGCTGCCCTTATCCGGGAAATCTTGCCTGTCATCAAGTTCGAGGATTTGGTTACTGGGGATGGTGGTTGTTGTGAATTGCCGGAGAGTTGCGCTGTTTGTTTGTATGAGTTTGAGGGAGAGGATGAGATCAGGTGGTTGAAGAATTGTAAGCACATTTTTCACAGGGCTTGTTTGGACCGTTGGATGGATCATGATAGGAAAACGTGTCCACTTTGCAGGAACTCGTTTGTGCATGATGAGACGCAGGAAGAGTTTAATCAGCGGTTATGGGCTGCAAATAATGATGTTAGTGATTTTTACTGTGAGTAGAGTTCACTATCAGTTTTCCAGAGAGCTTGGTTTTTTTTTTTTTCATTTTTAATTGTGGTTGTATCATTTGTACATATACATGGAAATTTGGCAATTCAGCCAAATATAAGGTTTTTTTCCTTACTTACTATGAATTTCTGTTACATGAGCCTTAATTCGTATGATTAATGGAACATGATTGGTCTGGGTCCATCAAATTTTGTCCTCTTAAGCTTATCTGTTAAAAATGGCATGAACTTTTGTGTGTGGGTGCATACATGTGTAACATATAGAAAGGGACGGCTGCAAGGAAGCTGGTGGGGGTGCGCTGATATTTTTGTCTGGTGATGATAATGAAATTGGATTCTGTGCTCGACCCATCTCTCTCAGGCTCGAGGCTCTGTTGCTGTGCCAGCAAACATAGCTTGCGTAAACTGAAAGGTCTCAAACCTACCTACTCGGTTCGGGTCAATATTCATGGTAAATTATATTTCATGGGGTATAGAAAGGAAAAGACTTACGACTTGGGAAAATAGTTAAACTTGGGAGTCTCTCCAAGGTCAAAGCAGCAGCAGCACAGATGCGACTATGATCCCAGATCAGACTTCTTCGATGTCTCCAATTATTCACGCTGAAGCTAAATTGGCGTTTAAATCTGCAGTAGACAGTGCTGGTTTCATGTTTCAGCGAAAGCAGCAGCTGCTGGTGTCGTTTTTGCAAAGAAAGATGTTCTATAAGATCACCATTCCGAAATTCCAGAAGCTAACACTAACAATGAAGCAGAGCATATCAGAATGAATGGTGATGAAAATGATAGTACCATAACTGCATTTCGAGCACCCTTCAAACTGGTCCTCCGTGTTCAGTGGGTTCCAACGCACAGGACATTGATACAGTGCGAATACCAAGTATAATTGATAAGACTTTGTACGGAGACCCTACCTATCTCTATTTTCTTGTCTTCATTAAAAAAAACATCATAAGGAAGCAAGGTATAGCACAAACCTAAATACGCAATGAATTGAAATTGATGTATTCATTGAATTTCTAGCCCTCAAGAATTAAATAACAGAAAGCATAATGTAAAAGCTTTTGCGTGAGATTTACTAGTAAATTCAACTAGAAAAGCCCATATCCTTCTTTCTTACTCTAAATTCAACACCGAACAAGCAACTTTTTTTCAACCAACACTGAACAAGTATGAACAGTATTAATAAAGGTATTTGAAGTTCACGACTAAACTTCTCTAGCAATATATCCTCAGGCAAAATGTTCATGAAGTTATATCATAATGGACAATCCCAGAGACAGACTGAACCAGTAAGTAGTATCTGTATAATGAGCATAAAAGAAACTGGAAGGCTCATAATCATGGGAGATTGGAAAGAACATTCAATTTTCACTGGCATGCGATTGCATTTCAATCGATTATTTTTTTTTTAGATTAATATGTGTGTTTGGACTAGTTTATGTGTATCTCAACTAATTTTATAGTCCTGAAATTAACGATCATGTAAACCTCTAGTGGCTCTGAGAATACTTGAACTCGTGACCATTGAAGAACTAATTCAACTCGATGATCTTAATATTATTTTTTTTTCTTATAGTATTAATATCTTATCTTGAAGACATAATTTTTATAAATTCAATTTCCCGCATCAAAGACATAAATTCCATCAAATTTAATTTCTCACTTCGAAGCACAAATTCCATGAATTCAATTGCAATTTAATTGTATATAATATATATAAATTTCTTTGTATTCTAACATTTCATATAATTCTATACAATATATAGACATTTCTTTGTATTCTTAGAATCGGAGATTTTTCAATTTCCCCACCCAAAACATGTGAAAATGTAAATTTAATTAAAAAAGAATGCCTTACCACAATTAATTTACCTAATTTAAAGGCACCTTTTGCAATTAATCCTAAGAATCCCTACTTCCTCTTCAATTTATGGTTTTCTCTCTCTAATTTCTCACTAAACTTATTAATTAGGGTTTGTTTTTTAGGTGAGAATCTCTCTAACTAATCTCCATGACAATAGATTTTTGAAGAAAATGGGAATAAAGGAGAAGAACTTAAGAAATTTCCAAGCTCACTCTTCTATCCCAAGCCATCAACCTTAGCTATAAAAAGGGAGAGAAAAAACTTTTTTTTATTTACAATCATATCGCTCATTTAATACCCCATAGATTATTCTATTCTAGTTAAATCTTCTATCGTCCGCATTTTTTATTTATAGATATATTATTTATTTCATCAAAAGTTTTACATAAATATTTTGAGAATATTTTTCACTACAATTTACCAAAAACTTTCTTTTAATTTACTATTATTTTTTGTAAGGGTTAATCACGGGGGTTTACATGATAGTACAATTTATTGAGTATTTAATGCAATTAATTTCAGCTACCTAGGAATAAGGAACTTTATTTTACTTCCATAATTAGTTTATAGAACCTTTGAGTTGAATCTAATCTATTGACTTAACCTTACTCTATGTTACCCTTTGGATAGGTTATGCCTTCTAAGTTTTTTTTTGCATCCATTTGTAATGAGAAAAGAAAAGTCAAGCAAGGAAAAAAAAAAGAGTACCATCACCTTCAAAATTAAGATTATTTGTTAGCTCTCTCCATTTGATCTAAAGTTCGAGTTATATAGTTACTAATATGATAGTCACTGAAGGCTTATATGATCGTTAATTTCAGGACCCGTGGAATTAGACGAGGTGCACGCAAACTAACCCGAACACCCATATTAATTAAAAAAAAAGATTATTTGTTAAGTAACCATCTAGTAGGTGGTCCAGTGGTAAGAGTTTTGGACTAAGGAGTTTGATCTTTTGTGATTTCAAATTCAAACCATGTGATTACTATTATGATGGTCACTGGAGGCTTATATGGTTGTTACTTTCAAGGCCTGTAGAATTAGTCGAAATACATATAAGCTGGTCCTAACAGTCATGTTAATAAAAAAAAATTATTTGTTAGGGTTTAGATTTTTATTTAGATGATCGATTGTTTTTGCTGTAATAAAACAATTTAGATGATCGATTTTTTTTTGTGTGCTGTGTTTGCACGGAGGAGTTTCAATAAAATTTGATTACTTTGAAGTGTTTTAAAAATAATTTTTTTTAAATGTATTATTTTAATATATTTAATTTTTTTTTAAAAAATAACAATTACTAATATACTTACAACGCCCCCTTAATAACCCATGCCAATATATATGTACATGCACCTCGCTAAGCTTAACATTAAAAGCCCAGCTGATAGAAATCCATAACACAGTTTTTATT
>Ga0325411_1008103_pt1 | contig 11397 bp, 9 predicted proteins | sample PopdelMetagenome_13_FD_206181 | JGI IMG/M metagenome (GOLD analysis project Ga0325411, IMG submission 206181) | Populus deltoides microbial communities from Bellville, Georgia, United States - Xylem-PdIQD-R4 | ecosystem: Host-associated > Plants > Phyllosphere > Stem > Wood/Secondary xylem...
AAGCTAGAAGAACTACTTGATGATGAAGATTTGCATATGTACTTTTGGGAATTGAAAGCAAATTTAGGTGAATCCTCAATTTTGGTATTACAGGGATTTCTTCTTCTTAAGTAGGTACGTATATGCCTGGAGCCATATGAAATTTGAGAAAAACAAAATCTTCAGACAAAAGTAAAGTAATTCACAAAAATTGTAGGAGTAATATAAAAAGTAATTTTAGTAAGAGAAGAAATTTTAATTTAATAATATAAAAATATATTTCTTTGGACATTTTTTCAAGAGTTTTCAATTTTATATATTACTAAATACAAGTAATAAAAACTAAAAATTAAAAACAAAATTAGGCTAAGAATTGTTATGTTTAAAAACAATTTTAGATTTCATTCAAGCTTGCAATAATCCACCTCCAGTTTTTAACCTAGCACCAATAACCAAAGTTTTATAGGACACCTTTTCCCCTACTTATCTCACTAAGTGTCGCATTATCTGCATATTTATGCTTGAAAAAACATAAATATATTTTTTCAAGCCAAACACATTTTGAACCAAAAACATAGTCTAAATCATCTCATATCTACAACTATATTTCACTGAACATGGTGAAGATAGTTGTGTGAATACAAAATGACTTGCAATCTCAATTTCCTTTAATTGGATTTTCAGAATATCAGTATTCAAGCAATTGCACCCATCTAAACTGTACACAATCTGATAGCTGTTTATTTGATGAACTCATGTCCTGGCCTAGAAATCTGCAAGAATATCATAGGAGCTGAACTGCAGCAATGGCTGGAATTTTCTCTCGTAATTTCTGGGTAACAGCCACTCGTACGGTCATGACCCCAGCTGCTGGTCCTGTTATTCGGATTTTAACTATTGGCTCCTCAATTGCCACTAGTTCAAGAGATCCTCCAGCTGCCCCAACAAGGTATGGCCTTATTTCTTCCAGCACCTGGCACAATTAACAAGTTATCAGCTAAAAACATTGAAGTTTGAGAAGAAAACAGCCATCACATACTTTATAACTTGCATCTGCATATACATGCAGGTATTATAGGCTTCTTCTGGGAGCGGGAAGCAGGGGTGTTTTCATAGGAAAGAAGAGGAAGATATATGTGTGTGTGTGTGTGTGTGTGTATCAACCCAGCCATCAGCCTATGAGGCTATGGGCACTAACGAAAAGCAGAACATTGCCAGTCAGAAACAGCTCTTATCAGATATTGTATCTTGAAGGCTGCAACTTCAGGGGCCTCGATAAAATGAACTACACTGCCACAAAAATCCTGTTGCGCTTCTGACCATCTTAGACTTGACAGAAGCAAACATATATTTCAATAAAAAAATAAACTTTAGTATCAGAGAACAGGGGAAGGATGTATGATGCAGGAGAAAGAGACTTCATCCTTAGAAACAAAAGCTGTAAAGAACCATCCAAAAACAACAATGTTATGACATCTAACTCTCCAATTTCACTGCAAACCTGCTGATGAACACGACTACATATTAACATGACAGCACTGATTTGAAGCTAGTAGAGCTACGACTAAATCCTAAAGCAGGACAAAAAAATGCTTCTAACCCTAACACTGTGTTTGTTTTGAGGGTTTTATGGGAAGTGGTGGGGCGGGCTTGGAACTCCCAAACTTTGTTTGGAAATTTTTTTTTAAGAGGAAGGGTAGGGAATGAGAGGGTTTGCAAGAGAATGGGAGGGTTTTCTATAAGCCCCCAAACTCCAGTAACTGCTAAAATCCTTAACACTCCAAACGATCGAATGGTACAAGTTTTATAATTTTTGGCATCATTTCCCTTTGTTAACCTTTTTTTTTTTTTTATCTAAATCCAGATCTATCCTTTCTATTAGAAGTATAAATCAAAACGTAAATGGCCTATCTTCTTTCTAAACCCATATCTTTACAACAATACAATAAATCTTCTGTTAACAAACACCAAATCTCCTATTTCAAAAGTTTGATTGAGTTTTTCCTTTATAATCTGCCAATTTATTATTCCTTCTCTCTAGCTTTCGTACTCTTCTACAATAGCTCATTTCAAGATCTGCAAAAAGGTAATTGATGTAATTATAGTGTTTGGTTCTTTGAAATTTTAATGTCAATTGCCATGTATTTTTTGAAGCTTACTTTGATCATTAAATTTTCAATAATGTCGGCTTAAGTTGATTATTGGATGCATCAAGTTTGTTTCAATTTAACACACTGTTCATGAATACAAGAATTAAAATTTATAATTAAATAAATTTTAGTAATTACAAAATTAAACCTTACCGTCCTTCCACTAACAAAACAAAGGTGGGTTCATAACCTTTCTTTTCTCTCATTTGATGCAAACAAGGAAATAATTCATATACCACCTTTACTTTCCCTTCCATACCCTACCTTTATTTACCCCCCCTTGCCCTTCCCTCACCCAAACGAAACATAGTTTAAAAGATTCTAAAGCTGCCCTCCAACCAAAGGTTTCAAATCAATGACAAAGCCCAGTTTCACTACACTTCCTCCTTTTGAATTCCCAACACCCTCAAACCTTTGTTAAAGCAGCTCTTATAAGGTATAGAACACTCAAGACCACCCAGGGATTTTGAAAACCCTATTCCAAAGGGTGAAAGTTGTTTACAATTACGGCTATTATTGATAGACATCCCAGTCAAAGACGTTACCTAATGGCTACCTATCATATGTTATGAGCACATCACAAAAACAGCAGCACCCTATTGGGATATAAAGGAGTCAAGTAGAACCTTATTAACAATTTAGGCAACTATTTGTTGGTTTGCCTTGATGACAGTTTTCGGACCACGTAAGCTAATCATCTGACAATAGGCCATGCAGGAATGAACCTAGCCCATAATTCCAATTCCATTTTCATGCAAAGGTAAAATTCTCTTAGAAGGGAGGGAAGCCTTGGTATTTGGCATGATTGAGCAAGTAGAGGACCATTGACCATGCATTCAATGATTTCAAAGATTTAACCTTGCTCAAAATTCCATAATGGTACTATGCAGTAACCACCTGCAATTTAAGATTCTCCAAGAGAGGGGAAAAACAGGAGGGGGTTGAAACTGCTTAGCCAGTAGATGCAGTTGGTGGAATATCGCAGAAGGGACTCTCAAAGTGCATCCTAGTTTAGACAACTTTAAGATGTATCTTAAACAAACACAGCACCCTTGACCAAAATTACATACCAAATGCTAAAATAATAGTTGATGCAAAACCATGCCGGTGAAGATTAAGTTGTAAATGAAGGAAAATATTCCAGAATTCCTGAAGCAAGTAGAGAACCACAGAGATGATTTACGCTATTAGTGAATCGAGTGGAAACCCACACTCTGTTCTTTTCTTTTTCAATTTTCACCCTGCAACTTAGCATCTTCGATTTTTTTTTTTTTTCATTCAACCATTACAATGTGGATATTTACCCGAGGTCATTCACCATTCAATAACTGTTCAATTCCACAACATATAACAGCACTAAAAATTAAGGCTCCAATTTGATTACCTTCTCTATATTTTCTTCCTTCAACTCAAGTCCGGTTTCTTCATCCGATATAGCTTCAACTGCAACTATCTCAGGAATCTTTTCCATTAAACGACGCTCAATACCCATCTTCATTGTCGTAACAGAAGCAGAACAAGAACTGCACGCTCCTTGTAGTTTTAACCGTACAACATTCCCATCAATCTCATGTAATGCCACATTACCACCATCTGAAATCAGATAGGGTCTAACCTCATCCAATACACTCTCAACATTATCCGCGGTTAACGGCAATTCTACCGCCGAATCTGGAGTAGCAACAGCCTTTACAACTATACAATACCAAAAAATACCTATTCAGCAACATTACTTAACAAAATAAAATAAAATAAACCCATTATTCCAAATTAAAAGAAGAGAAATGGGTATGATGAGTTAATTGAATCAGTATCCTGAATTATAAGGAAGAAAAGAAAAAAAAACGAACCTAGCCTCCTCTGTGTGAAAGAAGGCAGTCGAGCCCGTAAGGAATGGCAAGGGGTGCCTCGCCGCAGCTGATTGGCGCTCCTCACATGGGCACCAAAAAAGCCTTTACAACTCTGTGGAAGCATACGGGATTCAAATATTCATCTTCATAATAAGAACTGATTAATAATTCCAGGAAAAAAGAAGAAGAAGAAAAAGGAGACAGGGAGAGAGAAGGAGACCTTATGATGAAGAAGAGGAAGAGGAGAGCTGCAGGAGGTGTCTAGGGTTTGTTGGGCGCTACAGTGAGTTGGGTTCCAAACCACCGATTGCATCTCTCTACTTCTTCCTTTGTTTTGGATTTTAGCAGGAAATGGGCAGAGCGGACAGTAGTTTATGGGAGATGGGAAAGAAAGAGGAGCGGAGAAAGCTCTGTCTCTGTTTGTTTGGGGCGCTGATTCCGCCAAGAAGGCATAAAAATAATTACCATCAACCAATTTTTTTAATTTGTTTTTATCTTCCTAATTATTAATCATTAAGTATAAAACTAAAAGTCGTCAATTTTTTCACTATAAAAAAGTGTACCGTTAATACTTTCACCCGGATAAACTATGCAGAATTTTTATTTTTTTAATTTTTTTTCTCAGTAATTTAATCTTAATTCAAAATTAATTAATTTTATTTTTTTTATAAAATAATGGTATTGAAATATGAGGAACCAAAATGATAAAAATATCAAATATGGATGGCGTGAAAGGAGTTTAGCAAAACATATATTTTAGTCTTTGAATTTAAAAAATAACACAAATTTCAGTAACTTATTATTTTTCAAATTTTATTTAGGTATAAAAAATTATTTTTGTTATTTTTAATTTCTGGTTAAGAGGAGAGAAAGAGAAGTCACCAAATTCTTGCGGTAGAGAAAGAAGCACGTTGTTGACATCGATTTAAGCCACCAAAATGGACAATATGTGAGTCAAATGATTCTATTTGATGAGCAAAATTTATATTAGATGTTTTTTACTTTTAAAATTCATGAAAAAACAGATCTAACCTCATGTTATTTTCTTTTATTTCGGGTTGCTTTCAATTGGTATGATGGTTTTTTAAGGACATAAATAGGTTTATCATGGTTCTTAAAGTATTTTATAGGTGTTTGGGTCAAAATGAGTTGAAAAACAGATTTTTTAGTAAAAAAAACTTAAATCTTGATTTTTCAACCACTATGGTAGCTGAAATCTAGGCAAATCAAACGACACATCGTTTGCCACAATAAGTAACGTGTCATCTGATTTTTTTTTCAAAAAAATTAGGGTTGAACGACATGTCACTCACCCTAGTTGCAAACAAAAAAATAAGAGCCCTCTCACGTAGGCTCTAAAAAAATAGGGTAAGCCGGTTGACAAGGCCCAACAACATCTGACCTTTACTTTTTTCTAATTATATTTTAAATTAATGATTTTTTATGGTTTTTTCTCTAAAAATTTTTAATTTATATTTAGATTGGTACTTCTTCACTCTTTTATTTTTTTAGAAAACCTCTTTGAAATGACGAATATATTTTTGGTTATGCATTTAAATTTGAAGAGTTTTTTGATTCATTTATAATTTCTTTTAATCTTTTATGTGGATGAACTTTATTTTTTAAAATAACAAAAATATTTTCAGATAATAATTCTAGTATGTGCAACTTTAAATGATGTTTTTTTTCCACCTTTTACTTTATTCATTCAATTTAATTTGTGTCTCTATTTCTATTATTGTTTGCTTGAATAAAAAAATTATTTTAAAAATAAATTTAGTAAACACAACTAAGTAAATATGTCATCTTTCAAGATTAAATAACTTGATTTAAACATCTCTATCGATTTTTCAAGTTTTATTTTTAAATATCATTAAAGAATTTTTATTTATTTATTTGCACGCATGGTTCTTGATTTATTTAAGTAGATGTATGCATAAATTTTTTTATTTGAAATTAAATTTTTTAAACTACAGAAATATATTGAAAAAACCTGCATATATAATTTTTTATAGAAAATAAAAATATACGACCCGCCGTGGAGCGTGGGCTACATAGTAAAAAAAAATAACCCGTGAGTTGAATTTACTATAGCATTTGCACTATACACTCTATCACAAATCACCATCGCGGTAGATTATAACAATCAATTTAAAAAAAAAATAATTTTCAATTTGATCTTTGAACTTGTTTTTTCCACAATTTAACCATTTTGAATTTAAATTAGCACCAAATTACTTACATTTCTTTTTAAGAAATGATTGAATTGAAAGGTACAAGATTAAAGTGAAAAGGACAAATAACATAGGTGATGACTTCAAATTTAATTTGAAAAGTTCTTCAGATGGTAAAGAGTAAATGTTGTTGTTGCCTTGCTATTTATGAAATGACAATTGAACATGAATTAATGTGATGTACCTGGGAATTCAAGAGGAACCGCGGGGGGAGTATAACAACAACCAGGAAGCGCAAACCGAGCATTGGTGGCAAGTGGTGTTTCACACCTAAACTCTTATTAGTTAAGAGTGAAATTAGTATTTTATGTTATTTTGGAATTTAACAACTGCGAATAAAGCTAAAGGGAGGAAAAATATGATGAAACGAATGTGGATTGAATTCTAATTTTGGTTGTGGACTTATGGACCCCGATTTTGAATAAGGAACTAAAATGATGAATCCAAAACAACTACCTTTGAACTTGATTAGTCGATCCCGAATAAGGACAGCTAATGATGTTAGTAAGATTTGCTAACATCGACATGATTTTGATGGAAAAATAATGAATGTTGGACTTGATTAACTATTTAGATTAAGAATAGTTAATTATATCGACAGATAATGTTGGTATCGGTAAACCCAAGATAATTTGATTAGCTTCCCAAGAAGGAGCTAATGATGTCAAGAGACCTTGGCATCAGCATTATTGTAAAAATCTCTAAAGTAAAGTGGAAAAGAATTGATTGACTATTTCAAGTTGGAAATAATTAATGGCATCAACCGGTAAGTTAGTGCCAGCATTACCAAGAATTTGATTAGTTAGTCCGATCAAAGGCAATTAATGACACTAATAGAAATTATTAGTGTCGGCAATAACCTCTCTAAATTTGGGATAAGGTGGTAAGATGGGTGTATCCGGTAAAGAATAATGGATAATAATAAAAAAGGAAAACTATAAGTGGGTTACGAAATGATAGGCCCTAGAAGTAGTAAAGGAAAAATTTAAGTGTAGATTTCATGGACAATGATAATCATGTACTAACGAGTAGGCAATCATATATGTAGATACATGTATTTGTTACTCTCCCTCATCTCTATTGTATTTTTACTTTTCATATAATTATTTCCATAATTTGTTATAGCAGGTCCTTACATTCATGTCGGGAGTAGTGTCCTAAGTTTCTAGTTCCTTTTGTATGAATTAGGAAATTCATGTTTCTAATTCTTTTGGAATGAATTAGGAAATTAGTGTTTCTAGTTCCTTTTGTATGAATTAGAAACTAAATGAAAGTCAATGTATTTTGCCCGAAGTAATTATATGACTCGAATTGTATTAGTAACTCTTTATATTAATTATCAAGACTTAAGATTCTTACCATTTATGCTTGTAATATCGATGTTGTTTATCCATGTTTGACTACCGTTAGTATGTGTTTGTAAATGAGAAAGAAAAATGAATATGTGAGTTATTATGCTTGTGACTAGTAGTGATTGTGGTTGCGATGCAAAATGAATATATTATGATTGCGGAATGAGCATGAAATCTGTGCAAGATAAATTGCCGATAACTTGAAATCTTCCCGGCATAGGGGAGACTCTGCTGAAATTTCAGTAAAAATTTTGGTAAACCTTTAAAAAAAAATCTACCTACAAATTCAGTGGTATAATTGTGTTGTTTGATCTCGGAAATGAGGATGTTATACATTATCTTTTTATCGGTAATATGTCATATTCACTTATGGATATACCGACAAAATAAAGCGAGTAATTTTTTTTGTTTGTTGTACTTATTCCATATGTAAATTCATCGATGATTATTTTACTGATGAAATTACAAACAAAATAGAAATTATCGAGGAAAGTTTTTTCAATGAATAGTAATTGTCTGCGAGCCCATCAGTAAAAGTCATGCCAGCGAAATTAATTTCTAACTATCGACGGAATATTCTATTTGTAAATTGCAAAATTCTGATAGTGAGAATTGCATCCTCCAGGAAATTCATGGTATGCTTTTGTTTTATAGAAAAATTACATAAAACCTTTCAAAGTTTGAGCATGGTATGTAAAGTGTAGTTTTTTAAATGTTGAAGGGAAAATATTACCGCGTTCAACTAGTCTTGTGAGATTTTAAGTATTTTTTCCATGTTTTATTAATGTCCTAATATCTTAGTATTTTCATGCTTAGAACATCCTTGCTGTTTCATGGGTAATTAAGAACATATAGATATATAGTAATGATTTTGATTTTGATTTTAATCTTGCTGCAAGAAACTTGGAAAAATGTGAAGCTAAAAGAAGGAAAACACATGAAAAATTCATCCAATGCAGCTAGTCATCATGCTCTTTTGCATTATTGGATGCTGGAATTGTAAGATCCCACATCGGTGGGTAAGGGATGTGTTGCTGGCCTTATTAGTAGTGCTGGTGCTAACATGCTGCACGCGTTTTGGGGTGTCAGGCTCAGAAGTGAGCTCGCGTCACCAGGAACAAAACCGTAAGGGCGGTAAGGCCCAAAGCGGACAATATACAGCATGTTGGGCCGGGTTGTTGCATTTGGTATCAGAGCATGTAACAGCCCGGCCCAACATGCTGTATATTGTCCGTTTTGGGCCTTACCGCCCTCACGGTTTTGTTCCTGGTGACGCGAGCTCACTTCTAAGCCTGACGCCCCAAAACGCGTACAACATGTTAGCACCAGCACTACTAATAAGGCCAGCAACACATCCCTCACCCGCCGATGTGGGATCTTACAATCCACTCCCCTTAAGGAGCCCGACGACCCCGTCAGCACCACCGGACAGCCGGTGAGGTCGGCTCTGATACCAAATGTAACAGCCCTGCCCACCATGCTGTATATTGTCCGCTTTGGGCCTTACCGCCCTCACGGTTTTGTTCCTGGTGACGCGAGCTCACTTTCTGAGCCCAACGCCCCAAAACGCGTACAGCATGTTGGGTCGGGCTGTTACATTTGGTATCAGAGCAGTGCTGGTGCTAACATGCTGTATGCGTTTTGGGGCGTCGGGCTCAGAAGTGAACTCGCGTCACCAGGAACAAAACCTTGAGGGCGGTAAGGTCCAAAGCGGACAATATACAGCATGTTGGGCCGGACTGTTACAGGAATCCATAGTTAACTAATTTCTTCCCTAATAATTAATTTTGGGAACCAAAAATATTGTGGAGTGCCTGAAGCCATATATATGAGCTAGTTTGTCTATGCACACATCGAGTTAAATGAAAATGGATAAGTGGTTCCTCTTGCTTAATTAAGGAAAGAAACATGACCCAGATCAAAAAAGATCCATGTCAATGGAAGAATCAACTCGGGATTCTTCCCTCTGCCTGGTATATTTAGGGTTTGCAAGGCTGCAAAACTATGAACAAGCAATATTGGAGAAATTCTCCAGTTTTTTAATAGCGTGGGCACAAAAAACACATTACATATGCATCATATACAGAAATTTAACTCACCTTGCATGCAACAGTGCATGCATGCACACACTTTTCTACGACATCAATGGAAAGTTTTTCCAAAATTTCTCAATTAAAATACATTTCAGTGGATGCATATAGAGGGTTGTTAAGAGTATTAGAAGAACCTTTTTTCTTGAAAAACAAATCTCCCACAAGAGGAACAATAGGCTTTTTTTTCATTACCTTCCTCTCCTTCTTCCCTCGGAAGGACCCTTGCTCTCCCCCAAGATTCAATATCTGAGCCAAGGTTGGAAAATTCTCCATTCTTACCGTCAACTCTCTCCTCCTTTCTTCCTCCTTGAGAAGATCTTCCATCTTTTTCCTCTCAAAACTCACCGCTATTGTCGACTCTGCCGCCTTTTTAGCCGCAGCTGCCTCGGCCTCAGCCAACTTAGACAGATTCATGTGAAGCTCAGCATTCAATGAAGCCAGTGCAATTTCGGTCTCGGACTCTCTCTCCTTTAGCAACTTCAGTTCTGCCTTTGTTTCCTCAAGTTCAGCCTCGAGTTTCTTTAGAGTACCAAAGATCTGATCATTTTGTACTTCATGATGATCTTCTTCGGGGCTTTTGTAACTGGGGCTTGGTGATAAGAACCTCCATGCATTTGTTTCTTCTCTTAGAGGAGTATAATAAGGCTTTGGAGAGTATATTTCTCCTACGAGAAATCTCTCGCCGAAGATGGCAACAGCTTCTCTGACGGATCGAAATGGCCGAGAAGAGTCAACCGAGGAGCTGTAGTTCTTTGCTGGTTTTGGAGAAGGAGTCATTGGGGTTTCCATATTGATGTAGAAAGTGTTGTGTTTGGAAGGGGTAAGAGGGAATATTTGATGATGGCCTGCAGGGTTGGCTTGGGCCTGCAGGTTTTCTTTGCTTTCACTTCAAAAGATTACAGAGAGAGTAAAAAGAAAGAAGAAGGTATGGGAAATGGAGACTGTTGTTTCAAGGTTAAGACAATATCAGAAAGTTTGGAGGAGGAAGACAAAGACTAGTAAACTACCAACGGTTGAGGCATGTGAGGTGGAGTACTCGAGCACGTACGGAGGATAATTAACTCTTGATCGAGAGATCAGATTTGCCTAAGTGTGATTAAAACAAATCAAAGGGTTTTTGTTCTAATTGAGAAAACATATAAAATTATAAACCTTAAAAAAACAAATTGAAATATATCAATGTCAAAGAACCATCACAATCCAATAGCTTAAGCGGTTAGATGAGATCCTAAAATATGATTTATATTATTCTCTAATATACCCCTTCAAGTGAAAGCCCTTTGAACTTGAAACTTGCACAGATCCATATTACATTGTGCTTAATTTTTATCAAATAAATGGGGATGGTAAGATTCAAACTCGTGACCGCTTGGTCATCAAGACTCTGATACCATGTCAAAGAATCATCTCAACCCAATAGCTTAAGCTGTTAGATGAGATTTTAAGATATAATTTATATTATTTTCTAATGATAAATAATAAAAAATTAAAAAATAACAACAAAAACATTAACGGAAAATCTATCTCTGCAACTGTCATTTTTTGGATCTGCCAAACAAGTAATTAACGACTAGAAAAGAGAGAGAGAAGAGTTATGAATATATAATCGTTGATATATGTCGTCCTCGGATTTTGATTCGTCGTCTGCTTACAATGGCGACTGCAAGAATTTTAGATAAAACAGTGGTGATCATAACTTCAATACTTCAATGTCTCCTTCTCTATCCATATTTGTTTTA